>JACCDH010557146.1_pt1 | contig 39446 bp, 69 predicted proteins | sample 7442481 | NCBI WGS metagenome assembly JACCDH01 (sample SAMN15323433, study PRJNA562643) | freshwater metagenome | isolation source: river surface water | place: USA:Blue River Watershed | collected 2017-08-15 | reverse complement strand
TCAACATTCACATAACGGATGGCTGCATTGTAGTCATCAGGAGTGATATAGCCCCCGAATTGATCTTTTCCGAGGGCTGAATATACCTTATTTAATATTTCTTGTAATGTCATAATTACGCTGGCATTTTACCGTAAGATACTTCAAAATTCAAGATGGTCATGTTACAATTCAAAGTGTTAAATGTAAATACATCATTACCACCTGTAAATAATTGATTTGATGAACTATCTGGATAAGAAGGTCCTGAAGCATATCTAGAAATAATTCTATTTGAGTTCAAATTACCTTCGGTACTATAAACATCTTGAGTTACGTTAAATATACCATCAATACCTGCACCCATATTAATAGATAGAGTATTGTTTCTGCTAGTGTTTTGATACAAGTCACTATTTTCTTTAGGGTTATATCCTGTGTAACCAGCTTCAAGTAAATCCCCTTCTACAACTGTTTTATTTTGAGATGTAGTTGATTTAACATCAATCATGTAAACCAAGTCGTAATCAGTTCCATTAAACTTCTTTTCAAAAGTCAACTCTAAATCAACCATAGTTCCAGGATTAATCCCTCTTAATTGAATAAATTCAGAACTATCTTGATTAACTATTTTCAAAGACTTGTCTCCTAAATTTGTACCATTCCATAAGAATGAAGTTTTCAATTTAGCCCAATATCTATAATCTTCATCATCCAACTTCCAGTAGTTAGCATTCTGTAAAGTAAATTGTCTTTGGAAGTTATAAATACCTGTAGAAGGATTTGCTAAGAAGATTGGAATAGATCCTGGGTTTGAGGTCCAGTAAGTTGGATTGCTAGTTCCAATAATTACAGTTGTCACATCAGTTCCTGAATTGTAAGAAGATGATGAAACAACACCTTGGTACCAAGCGCTATCTTCTACACTGTAAAATGTAACATTATCTAAACTTTGAAAATACGCTGTTTGATCTTCTGCAATAGTCACTGTGTATGAAGTGTCGCTAGTAGCACTTCCGCTAATAGCTATATAAAGCAACTTATTACTTCCGTCATTAGTGAATAACTCATTTAAAGCAACCTCACTATTAGAAGGACTAAATGTTGCAATCTGTTCTTCCAAAATAGCAACTTGAGCATCTAATGCGTCAACCTCTTCTTGAATAACAGAAATATCACCTGTATTTGTAGTAGTCTGAGTTCCAATTACAGAAACAGAGTTTTCCAACTCTTCTATCGCAGGAAGAACAACATCAGTAACTGTAGTCTCTAAAGAATCAACAGTAGCTTGATATGCAGGCCATTCATTAGTAATGAAATCATCAAAAACATCCAATAAGCTGTCTACATTAATTCCTAAGTTATCAATCCATACTGGCTCGTCTGGCTGTCCGCATCCACAATTATCATTGCAATCACCACAAGAACCTCCGCAAGAACAACTTCCGCAATCATCCTCAGTCTTTCCTAATATTGCATATATCTCAGATACATATGAGCTATAGCTTGTTTTATTGCCACAAGCCAAAGCTTCCTTAGCATTGATATACAAACCATATACTTGATCAACATATTGTTGCAATGGGCTAATTGTAGCTGATTTTAAATAAGAAACATGGCGATCTAACATCTTAGTGATGCATCCTTGGATACCACACATTTCTGTGTAAGCGATAACAGTAGCCTGCTTAATCTTACTTGCTGTCCAATCTATAACTAAACCATCAACTTGAGCATAACTACCTGTTACAACTAATTTACAAGTATAAATACCTGTAGCCAATTTAGTAATAGTAATATATGAATCTGGAGTTTCAATAGGATTATCAGCAGGAGCTGGGCTTAAACCAGCAGGATAATACAAACTTAATGTCTTTGTAATATCAGTCCATCCGTTATAGTTAGTGTTATCCATCAATGTAGCACTTCCATATTGAGTAGAAAATGCATCATATGTGAATGAAATTTCAGGGCAAAGATTTACAGCGCAAGTGCTGTAGTTATAAACTACATTAGAATCTATTACAACCTCAGATGTAAATGAAATTACAGCATCATCATCTGTATCAACTTGCAATGTTGAAACGCTAACAGTTATGGCAGTGCTATTAGCTACAGAATTGTAATCAACTGCTGTTATTGTGTATGTGCCGTCATTAGCAACATTAGCACATTCAGCAAGAGTAATAGTACCCCCAACAAATAATGCTTCAGTCAAGTTAACATTCAAAATAGAGAATGTATTGCTTGAAGTTACTAATAAAGATTGATTAGTTCCTGTGTTAAGATACTCATAGACATTCTTCCCAGAGAAGGTATAGTTACCAGCAGGGATAGTTCCACCTAATGAGAAGTTAGCAGATACTCTTGGAGATGCGTTATAATTGATTAAAGGATCTACAGTAGTATTTTTGTTAAACACAGCCAAACCATTTGGATAATTCAAAGAACCAAGGGCATACTTTTTAACAGATGCTGGTAATGAATAAGTGCTATCGTCCTTAACGTAGGCTACCTTTGTGCTACAATTAAAGTGAACGGTTAATTTTAATGCCATGAGAATAATAGATTTATCTACAAAAATAGAAAAAGGGGCTAAGATATCCTAACCCCTTTTTACTCTTTTTTTAATTACTTTTATTTGATTAACCCCTTGACGGTTTCAAACGCCTCAGGATTGTTAGAAACAAACTCTACTAGGTTAAACAACTTAGTTTCGTCTGTATCTCCATCAATGTCGCAAAGATACTTAGCCTTTCCTGGAGCCTTAATTCTCCACTTATTTACGCTCTCATCTTCAAACAACTTCAAGTTCTCAACGGCATTAGCCACTAGATTCTTGATTTGAGTCAATCCGACAACAGCATCCACAGTAGAAGGCTTGTCAACTACCATATTACCTTTGATAGCATCGTAGCTCTTCAATCGGCTTGGAGAGTTTACAACTGTATCAAACAATGTGATACGGTCTGACTTCTCTTCACCTCTCAAAGTCAATCCCATCAATTTAGAAATAGACTTAACCATATCATAAGACATACGAGTCTCTTCAATCAATATCTCATCCTCAAGTCTACGTCTAGATTTAATATTAGTATACTTAGATTCTACTTGAGCTTCTGGGATAATGAATTCAAAACGAGGATTAGCGACTTTATTTTCACAATTATTGTTTACAAAATGAGGACAATAAAACCAAAGGAATATTAACTTCTCAAGATCAACTTTAGGTCTTAGTACAGTATCTGAACCTATTTTCATTTTAAAATTATCCCAATTAGTAGAATTACCTTTAATAGTGGGAGATTTCTCAGTGAACCTAACTTCAGTTCTAAATCCATTTTCATTATCAAAACCTACCATTTTGATAGGTAATGGTTGTGGAGCTTTTAAAACTCTACCAGCAGATACATCACCTCCAGGTCTAAATATTTCTACATAATACTTAGATTCTTTAATGTAATCAATTTTAATATTTAAAGGATTCTCTTTCCTAAAGAATGTAGGAAACTTTTCTTGCAAGATTTCAATGTGTTCTTGCAAATCTTCGCGTTCTAGGCGAATACCATCTTTGTATAGCATAATTTATTTTTGTTTTTTTGTTTTTATTTTAAAAAGGAAGGGGGATTTTCACCCCCAACCTTTTATAAGAGTATTTGATTAGGCTACACAGCTCAAAAGGCCGCATTGCTCAATCTTGAACCAGTCGAAACCGAACTGAGTCAACATATAGATAACGTAGTTGTCGTTTGGTCCAAGTCTGCGTGGAGAAGCAGCTCCGTCATCCCAAACCTTCATGAAACGATCTTCACCGTCCATTGACTTGTAGGTCAATTCAACTGAGTTACGCAACAAACCAGAAGCATCAGCTTGCTTTTCAGCAGGCAATACGAATCCCATTCCCAAGAAAGGAGATGTTACTGGACTTGCTCCGATTCCGAACAAAGTTGGATCGTAAGACAAGTCAAATGATTTAACACTCAAATTCTTACCATTTAAAGTCAATGTAGAGAAAGCGAATGTAGACATCATTGTTTCAAAGTCTTGGTTATCACCAAAGATTACTTTAGCTGACTCTTGACGAGTAGAAGCGATGTTAGTGTTTTGCAACAAACCAGAAGAAGCGATGTTTTGTTCAAAATTTTGATATAAATCTTTACAGAACAAACCAATCAAGTCGTTACCAGTCCAGTTAGCTTTCATTCCTGAAATCAAATCATACAAATCAGTTACATCAAAACCCTCTGAGTAATCCCATGTGCTTTGAACTGCGCGGTTTTGGAAAGTGTCAACCATACCTTGAGCGTAAGTCTCATTACTAGCATTTGAACCAGCAGTAGTACCTTTACCCAAAATCATTGATCCAACCAATCCCAACAAGTGACGATATTCGTGTTGTGCAAACAAATGTGAGTGGAAACCTTTGATAGTCTTACCATCGTCCATCATTACAGGGTAAACTTTGTCAGTCAAAGCATCACCAGTAATTTTAGCAGAAGTCTTGTGACGTTGCATTGGAGCATAGTAACGAGTCCAATAAGTAGCCTTAGCATCTGGTTGAGCAGTATCTTCAGCAAATGAACTTGAATAGATTGCAAAAACATCAGTATCAGCCAAAGTAATGGATGTACCATCGATAGTAGTTGCATTAACAGTAGCGTTAGTAGTATCTTTACTTGTAACGGTATTTACACGAAGACGTTTGAAGTCAGTCATTCTAATCAACAAATCGCCAGGAACAACATAAGGATTTAAAGTATTCAAACCTTCACTTGCTGCAATTTGAAATTCAACAGTAGCCGCACTATTAATATCGATTGAAAATACTGGAACTGATTGATTGTAACGATCCTCTTCAAAGTGGAAAGAACCATTAGAGTTGTTAACTACACGCTTAGCACCTTGAGCAATCAAAAGATTCAAGATGTCCAAACCTTGACCACCGAAACGCTTGAACAATTTTGTTGAAACATCTGGAGGAAGAGCATCGATAGATGAAAGGATACCGTGTTGACCGTATCCGTTAGCGGTTGTGCCATACCCCTGAGGCAAAGCAGCTGGGTTATTATAAGAAATAGCCATTTTTTTAAATTTTTAAAATTAGTTTTTATTTTTATTTTATACCTAGATAAGCCTTAGTAGCTTCTAAGTGTGGGCTTGTTACAGGTCCAGTAGCTGGTGCATCAACACGATTTACAACCTGACCACCATTGTGTACTCTTTGTACTTCTGCCTCGCGAATTTTTCCTTCGGCAGACTTGATAGCCTGTTGAATAATTTTAGTTCTATTGTCTAACCATACCCGGTTTTCTAGAACCTTCATTACTGTGTTAATACCATCCTCGTCAGGATTTATTTGTGCCACTATCCCTCGAACTTCAGGTAATAACTTATTTAGATCTTCTTTGCTAACCGCATAATCTAAAGTTACTTCCCCTATATTTTCGAGTTCGACCTTAACAGGAATGGTTTTAACTCGGTTTCCCATGTCATTCAACACGTTGTCCCAAGTCGCCATTCTTTGAGCCGTTACTTGCTCCTGTTGGGTTCTCTGGTTTTGCAAATATCCAAAATAATCTTGCTTAGAGTCAAACTCTTGTCGCTTATTTTCAATAGTTTTTAAAGTCTTTTGTAGCTCAATGCGAAGTTTAGTGGGCATTTCCTCAATAGAGTCATACTGAGAGTCAACATCCATATTGTTCTTATCAGCAACATATTCCATCACTTTATCAAATCCAATGCTAGCCAAATCTGGATCATTTAAGATCTCCATGATTGCCATAGCCTTTACAGGATTAGATTTCAATGAATCTGAGCTAGCTGCAAGAATAGTCGAAGCTACACCCAAATCGCTAATACCTGTTGTCTTAACAAAGTTATTCAAGCGATTGATTGTGTCATTAGCAAAAGGATTTTGAACATCGTTCAAGTAAGGCATGATTGGATCATACTGCTTATACTTTTCTACGATTGGCTCATATTCCTTAGCCTTGTTTACGATAGCCTTTAGCTCATCATAACTAGATACCCCAAACTCTTCTAGGTTTAATCCTGAAGGAGTAGGAGCGATTGGTTCTGGTGCGATAGGTGCTGGTTCGTTACCAGTTGCCGCAGCAATTTCTTGAGCTGATACTTGAATAGGTTCTTCACCACTAGAAATTGCAGGAGGTTGGTTATTTGCTTCCAACTTCATTGCCTCTTCTCGTAGTTGAGAATCACTCCATCCATCAACCATTGCTCTCGCCTGCAAATCCGCAGGGATAATTAAATCATTGTTTTCCATTTGCCTATTTTATTTTTTGTTTTTATAAATTTCCTGATATCTCTACATTCTTTTGTTTCTCCAACTGACCTTCTTGAGCCAACTCAGCCATTCTGTGATTATGCTTAATTTCCTCAAGCAATGCCTTCTGCTGATACTCTGTCATCATAGTAGCCTGCTTCATTTGCTCTAGAGCCTGTTGTGCAGCAGCTTTAGCCTGTTCAGCCTGTTGTGCAGCCTGTGCTTGTACTTGAGCATTTGCTTGCATTTGCTGTTCAGCCTCTTGTTGTTTAATCTTACGCTGACGTTCTTCAGCAATAGTCATATACCATGCTGCAAACTCATCGTTGTCTTTTTCAAGTTCTTTCTCAATGAACAAGTAGTCTGACAAAGAGATTCCGATAACACCGTTCTTACCTGCCTGCATTGATTGTAGTGCAGCTTGAAGAATCTGTTGTTTACGAGTGTTTGTTGGAGTAGACTGCATTTTAATTCCAATCTGCTCTAATGTCAAATCTTCAAATGCGTCTAATGCACTAGCCTTCTCTTCGCCCAATAGTTGGAAGTAGTATTTATGCACCTCTTTATCAAAACGCATATTAGTACGAGTCTTTAAGATAGCCTTCTTAGCCACCTTCTCTTTCAATCGCATAATAGCTTTCTTCAATGGATATAAAGCGTGGTTAGTAGCATCAATCTCCATCTGGCTAATACCCAACCCTTTCTCAGAAGGAGTTGTAGGACTAGCGGCCATAGTTTCTGTGATACCAGCCAAGTCCATGATACGAGCCATGTCATCCTGCCAACAAGTCAACCACTCTTGTAATTGTGGTCCGATACCACCTGGAAGTTCTTGAATAGAGTTGTATCCACCACCCTTGTTCAATACGTCCATCTTACTATTTACAAACTGATTACCAGTCTGTCTACGAACACGAACAAGATCAAGAGGACTCATATTCCCAAGACCCATATCCATGTTAGCCAACAATCCGATATCAATAACAAGACCTTTAGGAGCAGCAGACCATTTAGCGGCTTGCAACTTCAACCAAGTCATCATCAACGAATCCAAATGCGGCTTCCATCTTTCTGCGATAGACTTACCTGGGATTCTCTCGAAACAATATGACAATACTGCGTTACCACGAGAGTCACGCATGATATTCTTTTGCAAACCAAAGTCGTATACAAATTGAGATCCTAAGATGTACTTACCTTCGTAGATATTCTGAACGCAAGTTACATCTGTCTGTCTCATACGTCCGTCAGCATAAGGCTTCTTATTTACACCAAACTCTTCTTCTTGGTATAGAATCTTACCGTCCTTAGTTTGACGCTTAGTAAAGTATTCGTAGTCGTTTGCTTTATATTCAAAGTGCAATACATCAACTGAGAAATCTTCCCAGATATAACGGCCTGTTACAGGATCCTTTCTATTGAAATTAAAATCCTTATCAGTGTAACCTTGAGTTTCGTAGTAGATTCTTGCCAAACCTTCAATTTGCTGAGGCTGTGCGCCAAGAGCCAACAACTTATCTTTAATGTCACCAATACGGACACGTTGAATATGTCCTGCAAAAGATGGTTCACCTTCTTCATCTTCATCAATAAACGCTGTAATAAAAGATGCAGGATTGATAAATCTCATACGAGTAACACCATCCTTATCTGCATATACTTGAGAAACACAGAAGTTAGTGTTAACCAAAGACTCGATAGTTCTCAAACGAACTTTATCCCAGTCACTAACATTAAATGTATGCTCAGCAATATCTTCCATAGCATTCTCCAATGGTAACTTAAAACCATGGTAACGCTCATACATATCCAATTCAGTCTCATCTTGAGGAACCCAAGGTAGACTAACCGGGGTTAATCCCAACTGCTGACGCATAGGATTCAAAACCTTCTCCTCATAATACAATCTCCACTTTTTCTTTTGCTTCTCAAAGTTTGATGTTGGAGTTAGAGATTCGCATTTGACACGATAGTCAGATGCACTAAGCAAAGATTTAATTGTGGAAACGTATTTTGGAGCAGGGCTAACAATATCATAGCTCACGTTAGTGTAAGCCTTTCTAGCATATTGCGTACCTCTGTTAGCTGGAGCATTCTTATCGTTCTGCGCCCCCAAGAACCAGTCGCGGTATGGAGCAGAACTTTGACGACCCTCTGAATAGTCGGTCATCATCTGAAACCAACCAGTGGCTGTCTGCCCAAACAATGTTCTTCCGTTATACCAACGAGAGTAGATAGCTTGGGCTACCTGAGTAATATAACTCAAGGATTGTTTTTCCTCCTTTGGAATTCTATCCGAAGGAAATGAAATTATTGGAGTAAACTTCAACATCAACTGCAAATATAAAAAATGTAAACAAAACTAAGCAAGTTATTCAAAAAATTCTAATAAGTCATCCATCTTTCTAACGGCAGTCATATCTTGCAAATACTTTGGCAGTGCTGACTTAGCCCCTAACAGAGCCATACCACCAGCGGCAAACAAGTCATAGTTTGTCATCTCGGTAGGATCATTAATCTCCAAACACTCCTCAAGCATCTCAATATGATTATCGCTACGACCAAACACTTTAATGTAGTTCATGTACTCTGTGAAGATCTGTTCCTTATCAGCCTCCCCGGTATATCGACCAGGAGCTTGAGCCAGTTTACCATTAGGATCAATGTCAAATAACAAGTACCCTTCATAACCCCACTCTCGAAACTTCTCAATAACTATTGGTACGTTACGTTCAGGATAGACGTGCGCCCCAAACAATATTGCTAGTTTCAACATATCCTCACAGTAAGTATTACCATCGTCAACACGAGTGTTATATGTAACAACGAACTTATTGGATATCCACTGATCGATTGGTTTCTCTTGGAAGTCAACAGACGGATCGTGCTTATAGAACACAGCTCCACCTCCATTAGACTTTCTTCTACCCTTCACATCTCGGTTACCAAACTTAAATGGGTCACATCCTAATATGTATCTGTTTGAAACATCTGGGGAAGGGAACCACATACTCTTTCCAGAGTCAAACATCTTCTTATTCCTAGCCTCATGAGGAGGCAGGTATGATACAGTGTACTTCCCTTCTGGATTATCTGTAACAACAACTTCACTACCGAATCCAGCCTTCCAATCAAGTGATATGTTTCTAGTTCTGAATACTCGGTCAAACTTTAACTGATTGATACGAGTTCGTAGAATACTTAAATCAAAGTTGCTGTTTTTAGAGGCTTTAGAGGCAGCTTCTTGAAGTGTCCAAGGGTTATCCCTTATCTCACCATTTAAACGTAAATCTAGACCCTTTTCCTCCAAATCCTTTCGGGTATTCATTAGGATAGTCTTAGCCCCTCTTGTGACAATGTTGCCTTCGAGGTTCTTAACTGGTTCTGCTGGGTCCTCAATGATAGAGAGTCCGTACTCGTCCACACACTCATCGTACCCATCGTATGCTGGGATGAATAGCGTAAACAACCCTGAAGTTGTAAATCCGTTTTCGTTTCGTTCATCGTAGTATGAAGATTTAATTAGGTCAAAGAATTCCTTACCTCCACCTGCCTCAAATTCACCAAGCGTTGAAGTAAACATCCCAAGTCCGTTAATACGCAAACCCTGAGACAAACACTTACGAACAACGTCCTGCCATCTTCGTGGAATAGATACTCCACTGTCTCCGTGCTTACCACCCTCGTCATCTAAGTATGCGTGCAGTTTCTGTCCGTCAAATGATCTCTCAGAAGAAGCACGAGCTTCGATCCAACCGTCATGTGATGCTGCACGGTTATGAGTCGCCCCTTGCGCTCTTGAAGCTGAGTATGAAAATGAAAGTTTCTCTTTAGGGAAATCCGTTCCGTCATGTGATGGCTTTAAGAAGAATGGAATCTTACGCCAAGGCTTTACAATCTTATCGATGTAAACGTCATTACGAGCCTGAGTCTCAGTGATACTCTGGATACCACCCTTCTGTTGTTTGTGTTCTGTTACAATGCAGTACAGCATACAAGCCGCCTGTGATGTAGCCCCGATACGTCTCCGTTTAGGGAAGATGTATCCGTAGCAAGTTCTGTAGCCCATGTCTACATTGTAGGCTCCCTCGTCAATATAAGCGGCAGGATACTTTGCGGCAAACTCCTCTGCGTTCTTTACACGTTGGAAATACTTTGTCTTTACTTCACCCTGAGAGCGAAACGTGACACGGTATTTATACACAGCCTCAGTAGTAGTATAGCAATAGCGAGCGTAAATAAAAATCCTACGATCCAAATCACGATACCAAGGTAAACTATCTTGACGAGTTTCATTTTGAATATCCCAAAAATTTAAGTATACATATTGCCAGCCGTCAATGTATGTAGGCTTGCCATTATTAAAAAACCAATACCCCTGATACCTTCTCTTGATCTGTAATTGAATCCACTCAATATCATCCTTGTACTCAAGTCGATTGTTTTCTAGCTCATCATAAATATCATTCTGGCTCACAACCTCTCTCTTTTTGAGCTTCATCTTCTTACGGATCAATTCCGTAATGTTCTTTAGTTTATCAGGCATTTCCTGATGTCTGAACCTTTGATTCTTTGGATGTAGTCCGTAGCCATCAATTAATTTAACAGCCTCATCCCAAGGTTTACCATAGAAATCTTCTACACTCGGTAGAGGAATCTCGATAGTCTTGAGGACAGGATCGTCACCGTGATAAACAGCCACGCTATCTTCCCTTTGATATAGTTCATGATATTTAGAATTAGTTGCCAACTTCTGGGAATAATTGATCGCCCTTAGCCTTATGTGGGGCTACAGCCTTTGGAGCGAACATCATGTACTCCTCTGGTCGTATTCCCAAATTGTCTTGTGCTAAGAACTTGGTTATGTCATTTTCTAATGCCTTGGATATCTCCCCCTGCATGAATCTTTCCCTAGATTCGGAAAGTTGTCTACGCAAGGACTCAATGTTTCCAATGTGGTTCTTCTGATCCGTAGGTTCCTCTGGAAGGTCCATGGATAAAAGATCATAGAGCATCTCTTCTGCACGAATCATAATCGCCCAATCCTCAGGTTGTTGTAACCTAAGGAAGAGGACGATCTTAGCTCTGCAAGCTTGATTCTTATTTAATAGTAACTCATTGTATTCAGTAGGGAATGATCCGTCAATATGAGGTTCTACTCCCAACTCTCTCAACGCCCAAGTCTTTCTCTTGGATAGCATTGGATATATATCAACTCCAGGACTGCCAGGGCTATACATCAATATGATGTAACGCATCACAAAGTCAGCTGTTAAGTTGTTTGGTAGATTTATCTCAGATGCAAATACGTTTGCGTGCTGAGCCAAGTCAGGGAACTTAAATAATACACTGTCTGAAGCCGACACCTTATCGATGCGATACTTCATCTTCACATATAACTTACTATCCATTTACTTGTGCAATAATACGATTACTTTGGATGTAATACAAATCATCTGTCATCACCTGCTTGTATTTGAACTCAAGTCTAACTGGTTGTTTAGATATAGACTTTACTATCATTTCTGCCTCTACAGGTGTTTTGTGCCATCCACATTTTAAATAACCATCCCTCCAGTCGTAAACGATATCACCAGTTGGAGCGTAGACTACTTCAAATATATCCTTCTCAAACTCTTCGGTTACATATTCCAAAAACGATGGACGTTTAATAGGAACCTTCTTGATCACAACGTAGTCGTTTAAAGATATAACTTCCTCCTCACGGATACATAAGATGATCTCTTTATAAGGAACAACTAAGAGACAACGAGTCTTTCCTTCATCACTGAACGTGTAATAGTAAGCTTCATCTCTTTGTACTGTAGCTGCTTTAGCAATAGCATCATGTGAGAAGTAAACGAAGTCTCCTTTCTCAATTTCTACTGGACCATCCCAAGTATAGCAAAGAGCAGGAATATCAGCATAAGGTGACACAGAGTGTACAACACCGGAACGAGAACCCATATCAACTTTCGCTTCATCACTGATAGCCCTAACGCTAATTGTTGCCTCGCCAATCTTAACATCTTCAGAAATGATATTTGGGACCTCGATGATTACGCGACCTCTTGGGGGCCTTAAACTTTCTGCTTCTTTTTTTGTTATTTCCATACCTATCTAATAATAATTTACTTAAATACCCTAGACTAAAGCCGATTAAAAAAAACTCATAACTATACATAAAAAAGGGTATTTAAAATCCTAACTTTGTAATGCCTATCTTTGTTTTTCTTGTTTTTTGTTTAAAGAGGGAGCCACAACGGTGGCCCCTTTTTTTATTCCCTATTTGTCCCTAACTTGTTCAAAATTAGGTATCAAATTATGTTCCCTTACACCATTTAATGAACTTGTGTCATACTCGAATGACAAAGTGTAACCTCCAAGTGGTTTGGGAGGACGTCCCTTCTCAATATGATATCCTCCGTATCCATCCTCATACTCTTCTTTATACGCAGCTGTACGGATGTGATGTAAGTACTTATGCTCTACTGAATATCCAGTCCTAGAATGAAATTGAATATACTCCTTAGAGTCAATAACATGATACAACTCGTGAACGTGTCCTTGCCACATACAATCAGCTCCCTCAGTTCTAACAGACATACGGTTGTTCTGAATAACACCCTTAGTCACCTCTCCACCACCACCTGATCCGTGGAAGTACTTAATTTTAAACGTAGATAAGATATCATCTTTTTTAGCCTGCTTAATTCTAATTAACCACCAGCCACCGTATCCACCAACCAATACATTTGTTCTACACTTATAATTAAGTAAGTCTACAAATCTTCTGAGTGGATCTGTCTCAGTGTTCTTGATAATAGCGGTCTCGTGGTTTCCATACCCAATAAATATTAGCATATGAGCGTATGGGGTCCACCACTCTACTGCCTCTTCAATAACAAGGTCTAGATAGTTATAGCTATTATGTTCTGGGAGGATATCTTTCTTAGATCTACGAGGGTCATACTTACCCTGCATCAAACAGAAAAAGTCACCATTAACGGCAACCTTCATATCATTAGCTTTAGCGTACTCTAAATGTTTTTTAAGGACATCCCTTTTACACTTTGGATTATCAAAGTGAATGTCAGAGATCATCAAGAATCTCTGCTTCAAATCACAATCAGTAATTATTATGTTACGATTATGCTTTGTGCTTTTGGCTTTTATCATTAGTTGAATTTATATACTCTATCTTTTTTAACGTAGGCGTTATAAATATCAGTAAGATCATCCATACTTCCTTTTATAATCACATCCTTCCCATCGTCCAAAGATACGATAAGTTTTCCTTTCTGCACCATTCCCCTGTCATCAACATATAAACTATAGTAACTGATTAAGCCTAAAGGAATCGCGCATTCCGACCATGCCATTTCACGATCTCCGTATACTTCATCAGACTCGTAGCTAATCATAACCTTGCATCTCAGGACATTCTCGACTAACAAAAAGTCCCCTTTTTTGACTCCTTTCATATTAGTGTTTTCATCAAAGGTAATCATAAAGGGGATTTCTTTTTTAGTGTTTTATTGTAAGTTTTAAATATTAGAATGGCAAATCGTCATCTGAAACTTCTGCACCAACGGCTGGAGCTTCTTCATTAGACCGACCTTCTTCAGACTTAGGATCGTAAGTCATTTTCCACATATTCAATGATGTGTAATACTTACCCTTATATTCACGAGAGCGAATATTAAAGAAGATTTCTGCTTCACAACCAGGACACGTCTCACTGATTGTATCTAGATTCTTACCAGAGATTTGAAATTGAAATACGTCTGTGTATTCCTTATCTCCTACTTGTTTTGTTACCTCCAAGTTTAGCTCGCGCCATTGGAAGTTACCTGCTTGTTGTACGGGACTCAAAGATTGTACAACCCCCTTCATTGAGAAATTACTCATGTTTTTTGTTTTTAAAAATTTACCTATATTTGTAATGGGATTAAATCCCCATTATCCTTAACTAATTCCAGAACTCTTGCTTCTTTTTACTCCTCTTGAGTAAGCAAGTTTATTCTTTGCCTTTTGAATAATATTCTTTCCTTTAACTGTACTCTTCTTAGCGGTAGCTTTAGCCTCTGGACCTTTCTTATCGCCAGGAGATCTTAGTTTGCTTCCAGTCATATGGATAGGACCTAATTTATTATCTCCTTTCACTTTCTCCTCATTCAACTTCTTCTTACCAGCATTCATAGCCTTGCGAGATTCTCTAGACTCTTGCATCTTGTCTACTTTAGCCTCAACCGCTTTTTTAGCAGCACCAACCTTAGCCTTCACATTTTCCTTAGCACGATTAGCCTCCTTCCCAATAACAGCTCCTACACTACCCTTCAAACTACGACCAGCTCCTTCGTTAGTGTCGTGAACAATATTGCGGTTGTATTTATAACCTTTATCAGCAGCACGTTGCTTCTCATCCTTACGAGCTTGCATATTGCTCTTAATAGTCTGAGCAACTTTTTTAATAGGACCTGGACCTGGATTTACCATTTTATTTACCTTTAGATTTTAATTTAGCAGCCTTAGTTTGCAAACGAACTGACTTCTCACCTTGTCTGTAAGCAGCCTTAGCCATCTTAGTTCCAGACTTTTCAGCTTTAGCAGCTAATTTAGTTTGAGACTTCTTAGCATATTCAGGAGCAGAAGAAAGACCTTCCTTAACTCTGACAGCTTGATTTTTCAAAGTATTTGCAGTATTTAAGTACTGACCAGACTTAGCCATTGCCTTATCTGCTTTTGCTTGTACTTTTTCGCTACGTGGTGTTTTATTAGGCATGATTTTAAATTGTATTGGCAAATATATAGTAACTTTTATTATAACCAACCAAAAACTTTTCCACAATTTTTTTGTTAATAAAATAATTTTGTCAAATCATACAAGTGTATTACATTTGTATCCGATAAACTAAAAAAACAAAGTTATGGCACAAAAAGATCCAGCCTTCCTGTTTTATACACAGGACTTCTATGTAGGGACCGCGTTCCTTACCCACGCACAAGTCGGAAAGTACATCAGACTTATCTGCGCTCAACATCAACACGGAAGATTATCCGAGGAAAGAATCATGCACATATGTGGCGACATGGACCCATCTGTGTTAGATAAATTTAGCAAAGATCAGGACGGAAACTACTACAATGTCCGTTTAGAAGCTGAAATTGAGAAAAGAAAGAAGTTTTCAGAGTCTCGAAGAGGAAACATCAAGAAACGCTGGGAAAAAAATACTAGTGTAGAACAAGTGAATAACACTAGTAATACACTTGAATATACTAGTGGAGATACTAGTGTAATACATATGGAAAATGAAAATATATATATAGAATCTAGTAATAATATATCTAGTAATTTAGAAAAAGAAAATACAAAAAGAAAAAGAAAAGAATTTGTCGCTCCATCGAAAGAGGAGATGATGGATTACGCAGCTGAAAAAGGTTTTGATCGTAGCGTTGGGGCGCAGGCTTGGGAATACTACTCCGTTGCCGACTGGAAAGACGCAAAAGGGGATCAAGTGCTAAACTGGAAACAGAAAATGATCGCATCATGGTTCAAAAACGCACAGAAAGGGGGCAAAATTCAAATAACTAGCGAAAATGATATCAACATACCAGGCTATGTAAAAGAGTTCCATAATAACCCTCTAATGAAGCGAGAGGTAATTAACGGAGTTTGGAATTATAAATCAACCCCAATCGGGTTTAAGTCTTAATCGTATGATAACAGCGAAAGAAGAGGCGAATAATCTATGTATGACTTTCTTAATGCAGCCACATACAGAACAACTTTACTATGGTATTGATAAAGAATTAGCTAAACAATGCGCTTGGATAGCAGTTGATAGAATAATTGAAGAAGTGGCTGAAAGCGCAGATGATGAAGTTAAATTCATGCGAATCATTTATTGGGAAAGAGTTAAACGAGAAATAAATAACCTATGACACCAGAAGAAAAAGCAAAAGAGTTAGTCGAAAAATTTATTTCACCTACAAAGGTATATCACGAACATTTAGGATGGGTGAATTATTTAGACTCGGCTAAAGAATGTGCATTGATAGCGGTGGATGAGATATTAAATTCAATAGTTATAATTGATTTGACAGCAGCAGAAAATCAGTTTACATATTGGGAAGAAGTAAAACAAGAAATAGAAAAGCTATGACACCAAAAGAAAAAGCAGAAGAATTATTTGAAAAATATTTTAATATAATAGATAATTCTCATCCACTTACTGACATAAATATATCAGCCAAACAATGTGCATTAATAGCTGTTGATGAGATAGAAAAAGCACTTACTGATTATGGTAGTGGAGATTCATTCCAGCTGCAAAACATGGATAGCGAATTTAGATATTGGGAACAAGTAAAAAACGAAATTGAAAAATTATGACAGAACGAATAATCAACCTACAGACGAAAAGAGAGTACATCATCGATCTCAAGAACATCAACGGAGAAAATGCTATGCCATGCCCAGAATGTTCAGGAGATCGTAAAAAGAAATCCGCCAAGTCCTTTAGCTGGGATGCCCAGAAAGGAATCGGGAATTGCCTACACTGCAACGCACGCTTCGGAAAGAAGCTATTCGAAATATACCGACCAGCAGAACAGCAGAAGCCAGTGTACGCTCGCCCAGAGTGGAGAAACATTACAGACCTAGAGGATGATGTCCTTAAGTTCTTCACTGACCGTGGAATATCTCAACGAACCGTCAACCAAGCCAAGATCTCCCAAGGACGCACATTCTTCCCCCAACTTGAAAAGGAAGCCAAGTGCATCGAGTTCAACTACTTCCGTGACGCAGAACTAGTCAACGTAAAGTACCGCGGACCCAAGAAATCATTCAAACTCTACAAGGATGCTGAGCTTATATTCTTTAACCTCGACTCAATGAAGGAGAATGACTATGTGATCATCACCGAGGGGGAGATGGATGCCCTGTCTTACATCGAGATTGGATATGAGTCAGTTATATCCGTCCCAAACGGAGCCGCTGGGAAGGGACAACAACGCCTAACCTACCTTGACAACTGCATCGATCTATTCGACAACGTGGAGACTATCTTCATAGCCACCGATGACGATGAGCCTGGACGTATGCTCCAAGAGGAACTCGCTCGTAGACTTGGTAAGATCAAGTGCCGTAAAGTATCGTTTTTCGGTCATAAAGATGCAAATGAGCTGTTAATGACTGATAAACTAGCCTTGCAAGACTCAATAACCCACTCTGAAGCCTACCCAATCGAAGGGGTAATTACCGTAGACAACCTAGCAGATGACATTTGGAGACTAAAGCGCGAAGGACTTAAGCCAGGATGTGACATATCTATCCCTTCATTCAACGAGCTTCTTACCTTTGATCCAGGGTATCTAACCGTAGTAACCGGTATCCCCAACCACGGAAAGTCAGAGTTCCTCGACCAAATTATGGTGGACCTATCTACCAAGCACGGATGGAGGTTCGGTATATTCTCCCCTGAGAACTACCCACTACAACTACACTTCTCCAAGATCGCATCCAAGATCATCGGGCAAAGTTTCAACAGCATGGAGGATCATAAAGTAATCCAAGCCATGGACTACTACCGAGATAACTTCATGTACATCGTCCCCAAGGAAGATAACAGCGTAGAGAGTATCATCGAACACGCTACCCAGCTTGTTAAGCGATACGGAATCAACGGATTAGTTATCGATGCTTGGAATAAGCTAGACCACGACTACTCATCCAACGAGACCACATATATCGGTAAGCAACTCGACCTAATAATAAATTTTGCTCATAAATACGGAGTACATATCTTTGTGGTCGCTCACCCTACCAAAATGCAAAGAGATAAAGGAAACGGCCCATACTTAGTCCCCACGTTATACGACATGGCAGGGTCTGCCCACTTCTTTAACAAGTCTCACAACGGCATCTCAGTATACAGACACTTCTTCGAGGATGGGACATCAGCCCCAGAAGTATTCGTACAGAAGGTAAAGTTCAAACACTGGGGGAGGCAAGGAAGCGTCTCATTACAATACGACATCGACTCAGGGAGATTCTACCAACCAGGATACAAACAAGAGGGGAACATCTTAGTAAAGACAGGAATACAAACTACAATTAATAATTAGAAAAATGAAGTACGGATCAGTATGCAGCGGTATAGAAGCCGCAACAATGGCTTGGGAACAATTGGGCTGGGAACCCCAATGGTTTTCCGAAATCGAAACATTCCCATCGGCAGTGCTAGCCCACCACTACCCCGATGTACCAAACTTGGGCGACATGACTAAACTAAACCAAAATCCAATTTTCAATGAAACAACTATCGATGTTCTCGTGGGAGGAACTCCCTGTCAATCATTCTCAGTCGCAGGTCTCAGAAAAGGAATGGAGGACCCTCGTGGTAACCTGGCCCTCGAATTCTGTAGACTTGCTTACCTCAAGAAACCCAAGTGGATCGTTTGGGAAAATGTCCCCGGGGTCTTGTCAAGTAACGGAGGAAAAGACTTTGGCTCCCTCCTCGGGGCGCTGGGGGAACTCGGGTATGGGTTCGCATACAGAGTTCTTGACGCTCAACACTTCGGAGTTCCACAAAGACGCAGAAGAGTCTTTCTTGTCGGACATCTTGGAGACTGGAGACCTGCCGCAGCGGTTCTATTTGAGTCCGAAAGCCTGTGCAGGTATAATAAGGAGAGCGGAAGCAAGGGGAAAACAACTACCTCAAAGACTGAAGCAAGCCCTTCTACATATCGTAAATCAAGCAGAGCAACTTCAAAAGACGGATACGAAACTTGGGTAGAAGACGAAGTCGCAAATACATTAAACTGTTTTGATGTAGGGGACGTTAGGTCAACGATGTCAGTCGTGGAAGATGAAAAGACACTATGCTTCAAAATAAGAGGCGGAGTTGAGAGAGAGACTGGAGAACAAGGAGGAACACCTGGTAAACTCGCTGGGAAAGGATACCTAGGGTCAGAGGAAAAAACATTCACAATCGCAACCTCTCCTGATCAGTGGCTATTCACAAACGAGACAAGGTGGTCTCCTCCAAATGATTCAGAACAAATTGGGGCGTTACTAGCCAGAGACTATAAAGGATTCGCTAACCAGGACATACAAGACGGAAGGGGACTCGTGGTTAAAAGTACTGCTATCCAAGGTAACTTAATAAATAGAGATAAAGGAGGACCTTGTGGTATAGGTGTTTCTGAAGATGAGGTAATGTATACATTAACAAAAACTGATGTCCATGCCGTTGCCGTTGATGCATACAACATGACAATCAACGAGAAGACCTCACAAACCATATCATCAGCCGCATCTGACATAAACCACACTGGGGGATGTATCCAAAACTCAGTGGTTAGGAGACTAACCCCTGTAGAGTGCGAAAGACTCCAAGGGTTCCCCGACAACTTCACCAACATCCCATACCGAAACAAACCAGAGTCACCAGACGGACCTAGATACAAAGCCCTAGGCAACTCTATGGCTGTGCCTGTTATGGAGTGGATCGGTAAGAGGATACACGAGACCCAAAAAATACTAGATGAAATAAATCAAACTAATGAAGTACACTAGAATACAATCACTACTCGAATGCATAAAGCCCCATCAAAGGGGCGCATTCGTTTCTACCCTTATCGATATCCTCGGTATGGATCACTCACTCTCCAAAGAAGCTTTCAACTTCATGTCAGAGTACCCAACCGTTAAGAACTGGAGGGATAACCCTACCGAATACATGAACAAGGTCCTACAAACTTGTTGCGATGAATTCTCAGTAGATATAGAAGCCGTCAAATCAGGAGAACGTAGCGGTAACCACGTTGAAGCCAAAAGAGTCTGGATGTTCCTTTGTGAAGGAGTTATGGTCAACAACTTCGACACCCTAGCCGAATACATCCAAATGGATAAGTCATCCATCAAATACCACATCTCCAAAACCAGACAATTCCTAGAAACCAATAAAAAGTACATGGAGCGCATTAAATCAATCGTATCCAAACTTATGTCCGAAGGTATGTCAGAAACAGCAGAGTTCTTTATCAACGAGATAAACGACATTATAAGCAAACGTAGGACCTAACACTTTAGGAGGCTTTCCCCCATAGGGATAAATTGTCCCCAGGTAGAAATGATTAGAAATGGTGGTCATAACCCCCAAATTCAAAAAAAGGCTGAACATAGTGCTAAAATTGTAAAAATTGCTGAACATAGTATGAGTGGGGTCTATCATACACATCCGCGCGCACGGAACGGGCCGAAATCGTTTTTTGCGGAGGGGGTGGGTGTTGTACAGGATTACAACATTCGGATTGTTATATGATACAACAAACCAACTAGGTCTAGATTGTAATATAATACAAGTCTAATACATATGTAATACACTAGTAGTGTTGTAGTATATGCCAATGTGTATGTGTTGTGTATGTGCATCTGCTTGTTGTATTGTGGGACAACTTTAGTTAGCAGTTAATACCTACCGAATCTGTTGTAATAAACTACAACAAAACCTATGTTGATATCTGTGTTGATAACTTGTGGAAAGTAAATATCAAACCTACCGGATTTTTCCCTATACGCACACACACGTTTCCTTTATCCGAAAAAAAGCTCTCAGCAGTTGTTATATAGTACAAAGTGAAGGTAAGCAATACCAAAATCCCTATCGTATACAGTCATCAAAACCTATCAAAAATCCGATAAATATTCACCACAAAATAAAGTTAGAATCGTTCTAAATAGTGGAGATTTCCCAGGAATAGCAAGGGATTCAGAGGATTTGCTTATTTAGAATCGTTCTGAATAAGGGTCTACCTATTGACATGATAAGTTCGATTATAGTAGATTCGCAAAGTCGAACAACAAAAACTATAGACAATGAAAAACAAATCACAACAAGTATTAGATGCTATTGAATCAGCAATCAATGTTTTTGAGCAATTTAAAATGCTTAATCATTTAACGCCAAATGAAAAACAAATTGTTATTAATGAATTGAAACATATAGCAATTGCAGCTGAATTTAATTAAGTAAAAAAATCCATTCATAAACAAGTAAAATGAAAACACAATTCACAGCAGCACAGCAAGAGATTTTAAATCAATTGCAAAACGAATTCACAAAGTTGAATGCATCGAAGGAAACAACTAGCAAGAAAGGTCTAGTTGATTGGAGCAAAATAAACGGTAATGTGGATGCCTGGTCCGACAAAAAATACGAAGTTGAGAAGCATAACCAAGCAATGTTTGCGCTCAAGTACGAAGCAGAGCAAACAATTGAATCGCAATTGCAAGAGGAATTTTGTATGTTAAACATTGACCATGGTACTGCCAATTGGGATGTTGAGAAAGGATGCAGTAAGAGATTAGACTATGGCACAACTTGGTACATCAAAGGACGTAAGCAGTACGGATGTGACTATATAGTTAGTATTGATTTAAATTACAAGAGAGAATCTATTTGGTCAGATTGCGGCAACTTCTATGTAGACAAGGTAGTTGGATTATATTTCAGTGGTTATATAAATAAGCAGTCATATAAAGTTGATACATTCGAGCAGATTTTTGAACTGCCAATGTTCATTGATGCGATGACAAAGGAAATGTCTAGATAAATTAATTACATGGGGGATGCGCATCTATAACGCATAAACAATAAACATCAATAACAAAAAAGTAAAGCAATGAAAAAGATATTAAGCAATGGCAATACTAATGCCAAGACAAAAAAGAATGTAAGAGAGACAGCGATATTGTATCTCGCTCCCTTCACACAAAATTCACTAGGTAGAAACCTATGTCCCAAGGCTAGTCCTGGATGTATCGAATCTTGTTTATTCACTAGTGGACGTGGAGCATTTCAAAATGTGCAGACGGCACGAATCAATCGTACTGAGTTGTTCCTATCGGATAGACATTCATTCCTTCAGCAGATAGCAAATGAAATTAATTTAGCGGCTTCCAAAATTAAAGGTCAGCAGTTAGCGGTTAGGTTGAATGGAACTAGTGATGTGAAGTTGGTTGAGATGATGACATCCGCACATACAATTGCAGACAATGTAGTATTCTATGACTACACTAAAATTGTGCAGAAGGCTGGAGATCGCACACTACCATCGGGACATCGTTATGTGGTTACATTCTCTCGCTCCGAGACTAACGAGAAGGAAGCAGTTGATGTGCTAATCAAAGGAGGGATTGTTGCAGTAGTGTTTGATGAATTGCCTAGTGAATGGTACGGTTTCAAGGTGATTGATGGTGATGAGCGAGATGATTTGATGTTGGATTGTGGCGAATCAATTGTATTGGGGCTGAAAGCCAAAGGTCGTGCAAGAAAGGATGTGAGCGGATTTGTAGTAAAAATAAACAACTAAAAAATAGAGACAATGAAAGCTGCACTAGTTTTAATTTTAGCAATGGCATTGGGGACATATGCGATTGTAACGCAAGATGAGATGTTGTACTTCTGCGCATCGCTAGGAGTTGTAATATCGGGGACAATTTGGTTAACTAAAAAAATGAAAGAATATGAATTGTAATTGCTACAAATGTGGGAAGGGGATATTGAATTCCCCTACCTACGTCCACATCACTGTTGAGAATGATTCTCAGTACGATAACAAGGTGCCTATGTGTTATAAATGTAGGGAGGAATACTGCAAGCCACATCCCGAATTCGCTGATGAGTTGTGGTTGATTGGGGAGCGCGACATATACGGAAACGATGGTGAAATATTAATACGATAAAGCGATGAGATATAACTTAGCATCTGACCAATTCTTGGGATTCGAAGTCCAAGTAATTACAAGCAATGAATTCCAAGTCTTATACGGGATCGTGCTAGATGACTACACGATGATAGTAAAGTCCCTAGATGACTTTCGTAGATGGGTAGAATCGGAATTCAATTTGGACATCCCGTATTCGATTTGGCACGATGGGGATTCTGCCTGGTCCGACATACACGACATATTCCAAAAAACACATGCACTACTTACGCACGAAGAATTTTAAAAATAAACAACTAAAAAAAACAATATGAAGCAAGTAATCGAAGAGACCAAAGGAAAGTACTTCTCAGTGGTATTCACAAAGAAAGATGGCAGTACTAGACGAATGACTGCAAGACTAGGAGTCAAGAAGGGAGTCAATGGTAAGGGGATGAGTTACGATCCAAACGAGAGGAATTTTATGGTAGTTTGGGATGCGCAGAAGAATGATTATCGCATGGTGAATCTAGCAACCATTGTATCTTTTAAATGCGGAAAAAAAGTTATTAACAATTGTAAAAAAACAGCCTAGTTGATATAAATTTGTCGAACAAACAAAAAAAACAAGTTATATGAAAGCAATCATCGGAATCTTAATCCTGGTCACGTTGTCATCGTGCGCCACAACTCACAAGGGATATGACTACAAGTCACATCACAAACGCAGTGCAAATGCGAAACCAAGCAAATGTTATGTTAAACACAATTCAAATTGGTAAGACTATGAAATACGCAAGAAAGTGTGACTATTGTCAGTACGGAATGAACGAGGGATTCGTTTGTCACGATGGGTACTTCTGCTCGGAGAGTTGCAGAGATACGAGTAGAGATCTTAGGGGATACAACGAATTCAATGACGATGTTGTTGACATCCCAAACCTAGATGAAGTTGTTGTATTTGATAATGGAGCGGAATCATACGATAGGTACACTGTATTCATTCCTGGTGGAGCTGTTTACGGAATGTCGGAGGGTGCAAAGGGATTCAATATGTACTTGGGTGACGAGGGTGAGATTGATAAAGGGCCGCACCTTGGAGTTGAGTTGGATGCTGTCCCCGATTCGATAAAGTATGCAGTGATGGGTAGAATAATGGACGATTCATTTGATGACGACAGCGAGTATTGGACGATGTGGGACGAGTCTCATTTCAACGAGGTATTCTACTACACTGTTGAGTTCAATCACCATGGTAAGAATAGACAAATCACATTCGAGATTCCGGAAGGGGAGACGGATTGTTGGGTGACGGCTACGGATACGGATGGAGCGAAGTTCGATATGCACTACTGCGAGGAATCGAATTCGGTGAATGTTTACGAGGTCATCATGGATACTATGGGTCTAGAGGTTTATTTTGAAGAAATTAATAACGAAGAATAATTATGGAACAGCAATTTAAAAACGAAGTGACAAAGTCTAAATTTATAAAGTGGTATTTTGCCGACCAAGATACCATAAAAGGATTTGGATATTTATGTAAAGAATCATTGATACGAGAAGGATTTTTCAATATATCTGCTAGGATGCTTTTTGAGGAATGTGCATACATACCTGGTCATATATGTGAGAATGTTACTGCAGATGAATACGATATTTCAGAAGTTTTATTCATAGAAGATTAAGAATATGTACTTACTATACAAAACCAATGGATCGCACACAGTAGTTGTGACGAGAGATACGATGGAATCCGCTATCGTATCACTGAAAGCTTTTGCTGAGACCTATGACCTAGAGTTAGAGATAGACGGCACAAAGATTACAGCCACTGACGGCACTCGTTTCCCCGAGATTAAGGGATGGATAGAACTTCAACCATATAAACAAGTAGAGTTATGCAAGAACTAGTAGGTAAACACATCATTTCCATTAAGTACATGAGCAAATTAGATTCACATATATGGGGATGGAACAAACGAGCTGTAATCATCACATTGGATGACGGCACTAGATTAATTCCTATGATGGATGACGAGGGGAACGATGCTGGCTCTATACAAGTAATGAAGTGGGACAAAGAAACATTAATGCCAACACTATGAGAATCGAGGTATACCAATATAGTCCTGGTAAGAGGGACTACAGCACTCCAATCGAGATTGAAGCAAACTACCACAACTTTGTCCGATTCGAAAAGATGAAGGCATTGTATGAGGTTGAGAATGGGGAGTATATGATTGTCCTATACGATGACGATGATATGGCAGTGGATCAGTTCACATCTAATGACTATGATTTCATATGAAGGGATTCTCTGATGCGCTGATACCGGTAGCCATATTGATAGGGTTATTCGGGGTAGAATTTGATTCTGCGGCTACGAAAATAATAGGAGTGGGGATGCTAGTGGTGTGTGCAATAATTCAAACGATTTATTATGCGACAAATAAAATTAACTGAGGAAGAGGTGAACACATTGTTCGGTGCAATCTTCCAACAAACGAGTAACTTGGAGGAGAGGTTGAAATATGCCGAGGGTAGTGTTGCTCAGTATATACGAGGTCAGATATCAGACCTTGACAAGGTCAGTAAACGAATCATGCACGCTGGCATTGATCAGGTTGTAAAGAAGGAGGTGAGTAATGATTTATACTAGTATGGCATACCATTGCTGTGCGAAACCGTGCAGTGGTGAGTTAAGGAGTTGTGGTGGATGTACCTGCCATAATATAAACACTCAGAAGGGGTGGGATTCTATAGTCAAAAGTAAGAATATATACTTACATGTTGAGAGTGAAAGTCAAACCAAACTATTACAAGAAAATGAAAAATTTAATGGTAAAAATGTCCGAGGACGATCCAAGAGAAGGGTCATTAAATGAGTGGTATAAGTACATTCACTCATACACAAACAAGCGATTGAATGTGACGAGAAATGAAAATGATAGTAAAGAATTGATAGAGAGCTAGTTATGTTTGTTGTTTGTTTAATTGTTGACTAATAGGATGGGAGTGGTAATTGACTGATAATCAATCCACTCCTCCTTATTAAGTTAATAAGATTTAGGGCAAACAATGTGAATAGATGTTCACAATACTAGTGTAATACTATCGTAATACGAATTCAAATAGTAATAAACAATAAAAAAAAGTAAGTATGTCAGGAGGATTTTTTGAATACAAGCAATGGGAAATAAATACCATGGCTGATGATGTTGAAAGGTTAATTGAGAAGAACGGAAGGAAGAAAACTGATCGGGAACTAAAGGATGAGAGTTGGTATGATCCGGAATGGTACGAAAAGTATCCTGAGGATCTATACCACTACAAATATCCCGATGAGGTGATTGAGAAGTTCAAGGAGGGGTTGAATTATCTACGTCTAGCGGCTGTATATGCTCAGCGAATAGATTGGTTGGTATCTGGCGATGATGGGGATGAGTCCTTTCTCAGAAGGTTAAAAGAAGATTTAAGTAAATTAGAAACTAAATAACTATGGAAAAAGAATTTGTACCCTACGAGTTAGCTTTAGAGTTAAAGCAACTTGGAATGGATTTAGGTTGGTATAATTACTTAAATTTTTATGATTCATCAACGAAAGAATTTTGTTTTGTAATGAAAGATGTACCTGCACCACTATACCAACAAGCATTTAGATGGTTTAGAGAGAAAAATGAGTTGTTTTGTTATGTTGAATTAGTTGGGGATAGGTTATTTGACTATGTGATTATAGGTGATTTTGTTGAAGAAATCGATTATGAAGATGGTCCATTTAATACCCACGAAGAAGCAGAGTTAGCTTGTTTAAATAAACTTATTGAAATTGTAAAAACTAAATAACTATGAAACAGACAAAAATAATCCCATTTGATTGGGAAGAGTACAACAACAACCGTGATAAGTACAAGGTTGTGACACGAGGTGGTGATGAGGTAACTCAACTGACTAATTTTGAAATAGTACATGACTGTCCATTGGTTGGTATACTGCTTGGTCAAGTAGAATATTTTTATATAAATGGTAAGTATTTAGGAATTAGCGATAGTAGAAATGACCTTCAACTCCAATACGAAGAAGAGGTTGTGGAATCGTGGGTGAATTTATATAGAAATGGTGGCGCAATTGCATTAGGATTTGTTCATACTTCTGAAAAAGAAGCAAAAATGTCCGCTACTAAATTGAACTACATCAAAACAATTAACTTAAATGATTTGGTATGAAAAAAGAAATCGTTTACACAGACAATTATTTACTTGTTGTAGATAATTTAAGCAGACCTGCAAAAGAAGGAGAAACATTCCTTTCCAAAGAGGGGTTTATACATACGAACACAGGTTATAATTACGGAGACAAACTAATCATCGCACACCTACCACTATCTGATGCACCTATGCTTGAAGGAGTGCCATTGCTTCCATCATTTCGTTGGGGTCAACAAGATGATATTCTTTTAATTGGGATGCAATGTCGCAGTGAAGGTATGATTACAAGTGTTAATTCATTTATTGTTGGCTACAACAAAGCAAAGGAGAAGTACAAGTACACAGAAAAGGATTTGAAATTAGCTATGAACTATGGATATGTTCAAGGTGATACGGGGTTTATAGGTGTGGCTAATCTTGATGACTTACTTGATTTGATTCTTAGGAAGATTAAAAAACCATCAAGACCTACTCATTTTGAGTGTGAGATGGAAAACTGTGATAAATGTGTATATGTACAAGGTGGAAACTTATCATCTGATTGTTGCAATCAACTTAAACCAAAAACAATAACCAACTCGCAAGGTCAGGTAGAACTTGTGGGGAAATACTTAAACTTATGAAAAGAAACAAATCAGTTACTCTTAGTAACACACAAAGTAACAATGTTACTTCTAAAAAACCACAAATGGAAGATTTTTATGACTCTTCAGACCCCAGAGGAATGGGTAGATCAGAGCATGAAGATTTTTGCAATGCCGTAAAAGAATGGAATTCAAATCATTAATTATGAAAAAAGAAACAAAACTTTACATCATGTTTATATGCACATTAATTAGTGCATTGCTAGTCCCGATCTTCACACAATGGTATCAGCAACAGACTGGACAATATCCAATCGCATTTATTTTTGTATTAGTTCTTGGTGGTGCAGCAGCATACATGGCAGAGTTTTACAAACAACTTTAAAGATTTTTAATTATGGAAAACACAGAGAAAATGGAGACCATTTTAACAATGGTTATTAATCGTTACAATACACAATATGATGATGGTCAGAAGATCAACGAAGAGGGAGTTAAGGGTAGAAGTCGCGTGGCTAGATTAAATAAGGCTCGCGTAATGACGGCTACTATCATCCGGAACTTGACTAAAATAAAACTGCAAGAGATCGGAAGATTCATCAACCGAGACCATGCTAACGTGATTCACTTGAGTACAGTATCCCACGATGCGTTTTACTTGCACGATCCTTTGTATAAGGTTGTGTACGAAGATGTTGTATCTTTGTACCTTGGTAAGGTTGGCTCTATGGAGTATGTGCTGTACGATGTGAGGTCTTATATCCAGAAGATATTGAAGCTTGAGTTTGAGGTTCAGAGTTGCAAGAACGAGTTGATGTCGATGCTGAATGGATCAGTAGAGGGTGAGAGTATCAAAGCTAAGAGACAACGTATTTTAACTGAATTACAAAACATAATATGATACAGATTGCATTACTTTTCTTGACATTGTTGACTGTCGGTTTCTTCGTGATGAAGAATACTGAAAACAATGAAGATGACGACATGAACTTTGGATGTTAATAACTATATTTGCATATGGCACAATCTAAGCGCAATACATTAGCTGGATCTAAGGCAGGTAAGTCTGAATCGGCTAAATACTTTCAGAACAATCCTGAAGCTAGAAAGAAAAAAAATAGTTATAATAAGCAATATCATTCGTCAGATGAGAGAAAGAAGTATAGAGCAGGCTTGAATAAGGCTAACAAGGATGCTGGCACGTATGGCAATCTCGACCATAAGGATCGCAGCCATACCAAGTCGGGTAAACTAGTATCTGAGAAGCAGTCATCTAATCGCGCTCGTAACGGTAAGAATGGCAAGTCGTCTAAGAAGTAGTTGTTAATAAATTTTATTACAAATATTTGCAAGAATAATTTCTTGTTAGTATCTTCGTGCCTATAAATAAGAAAGATATGGGAAACAAAACAGTTGACTTTTTAGTGAACAACATTGATCATTTCAATGTAACTAATATTGCTAAATGGTGTGGAATTGAACGTAGCAGAATGCAGAGATGTATCACCGGAGCTAACAAGTTCACTGACAGTGAAATTCAAATGCTAAATAAATACTTTAAAGCTATAAACGATGCAATCACTCAAGTTTGTAACGAGGGTTAGAGACTCTCACACTAGGTCAATCAAGAGTCATTTCTCATTGACCCACAATGATGTAGACAACAATCCATTTAATGCCATTGTACATTGGTCCATGGACATTGAGGTTAGAGAATGGGGTCTAAAAGGGATCATCACTAGAATTGATCAGGTAGTAGCTGACATTGAGTACACAGTCTACGATGAATCTGACGAGCATGGTGAGGTTACTGAGAATGGTATAATGAGAATCGATTCATTGCAGGATGGTTGGAAGGTTGAGGATAGGCTTCAGATGAGAGAGGACTTCTGCGCTCCATCCTATGTAATGATAGACTTCCTAAACAAAACAATCGAGGTTGAATAAAGACCTAATACTGAGGGCGCATAAGATCGTACATTGGTTTGCTAAGTCCAAGAAGGATGCAAAGCAGGCGGCTATGGTTTATATGCCGGACAGATACCGATCAATGATGAAGGTTTTTCGCAATAGTTGTTACACATTCAACAGCGATGACCTTTCATCTTGGGAGGAGGTAATTAAAATTCTAAAAAAACAAGACAAATGCAATCAGAAACTACAGTAAAGAAAAGGGCTAGACGAGTGACTACCACTGACGTCAAGCGTAGAATGACACGATCAGAGAAGCTATACTTCACCTTTGAATTAAAGAAGAAGGTGGTTGATTCCCTGGCAAGATGTGGATTCGATGTTAAGGATGGTTACTTACCCTATGCCAAGCAATTCGAGTTGATCTTCACAGCATTGGAGCCTAACCTATTGGCTCGTAGAAATCGACTAAGACGTATCATCTCTGGCACTCCACGAATGGACGATGCCTATTGGGTAGAGGTACTTGAGAGGTACAGCAAGGAGGTTAGAGATATCTCTATGCACTACTGCTCAGTTAATTTCAAGGCTAACAAGTTAAAGTAAACAACACCCGATGTGGTATAAATCGTTTATACCAAGCGGTATTATACCTTATAGGGTAAAAATTAAATAAATATGAAAACAGTATTAAAATTATTATTAGCACTAGTTACAGTAATAGCAATTATCTTTACTGGTGTATGGGGAATAATTACATTTATCAGTGACACAGACGCAGGATGGAAACTATTAGGATGGTTAATAACAACATTTGCTATTGGACAACCGACTTTTAGTTATTGGTTTAGTAAATTAGAATGGTTATTAGATTTGGAGGACTAACTATGAGTAAACAAACAGCAGTTAGATGGTTAGAGGAACAACTGAATAATAAATGGCTTAATGAATACCTTAATCCTATCTCAATCAAGTCTTTAATTGACCAAGCACTACAAATGGAACGTGAGCAGATTGTAGAGGCTCATATATATGGTCAAATTGCACCTATAAGTAAAATTAAAATACATGATGCTGAACAATACTACAACGAAACATACGGAGGTAACAATGAGTAAGCAAACAGCAACTCAGTATCTTATTGAAGAGATAAAAAACGATTCATTCGTACAAGCTAAAAGTACTCAAGAATGGAATGAGGTATTTAGAAAAGCACTACAAATGGAACGTGAGCAGATTATTGATGCGGATTTAGCTGGTGTGGAAAGAACTCTTTTGGATTTTAGCAAGTTTCCTAACCTTGTAGGATATTTGAAAAAAACGCTATCTCTTGTGAACGATATAAAAGAGGGTCGTGATACTCACGATAATGGTATCGAATACTACAACGAAACATACGGAAATCATTTTGTTGATGCCAACGAAATGATAGACCATAATGGTGATGTCAACGAAATGGTAGGAGGTCAAGATGAGTAAGTTTAATGACTTGCAATGGTTCTTAGATAGAATCGGCAAAAGAATCTATCGTGAAAATAATAGATGTACTTGCAGTATTTGTGTTGACGTTTTCAATAATGGGCTTATTGTTGACGATAAATTTCACGCAAGTTATTTATTCGATTGCCAACACGAACAAGGTTTAATTTACGTTGATAAAAAAGAAAATTAATATGAGTAACAACGAACAAACCAATTACAACAAGATCGATGGGATTAACTTCTCTCTCTTGAAGGAGTACCACAAGTCTCCAAAACATTTTAAGTGGGCTATAGACAACCCACGTCAATCAACCGAGGCTCAGACACTAGGCACCCTAGTTCACTCAATGGTATTGGAGCCAGACACGGTGAAGGATGATTTTACTATCATCAATCCTCTTCTGCGCCCTGACCCAACAAGGGACTTTCGCTCGGCTGAAAATAAGCTGTGGAAACAACAACTTATGGAGGAGGCTTCCTTGCATGGTCGCCAGATCGTTGATTCAGAGATTTACGAGCAGGCTAAGGCTATGGCTGACAGCGTACTTTCTAACCCTGTTATCAAGGCTTTAATCGAGAAGGCTACCATTGAAAAGGGTATAACGTGGACTGATCCTAATACAGGGCTTAAATGCAAGGGACGTCCAGATGCTATTGTTCCTGAGAAGGACTTAATCATTGATCTCAAAACTACCATTTCGGCTCATCCTGATGACTTTCAGCGCAGTATTTGGAACTATAGATACCATGAACAAGCTGCGTTCTATTCAATGGGTTTAAAAGCCATCCACGGATCTGAAAGGTTCAGTAGATTCTTATTCATAGCTGTTGAAAATAAGGCTCCATATTGCAGTGCAAGTTACTTCTTGAGTCCATCTGCTTTGGATACCGGTTGGAGTACTTGTATGTCGCTCCTAAACCTTCACAAGGAGTGTGTAGACAAGAACGATTGGAGTCGTGGATATGAGGTTCGTGCAGATCATAAGTCTGGCATTATGGACCTTGATTTACCTCAGTATGCATACATGAAACAAGAGAACGATGAACTCACTGAAAAGTACTAGTGTATATACAAGTGTATTTTTTTAGTATCGATTTTGTATCATCGGTAGGAAAATGAAAATGAAAATGAAAATATAGATGTTATTATAGTTGTTAATAATATAGATGAAAAAAAATTTTCAGTTTAAAGATTATGAATTATATTTGCTTAAATAAAAAACAATGATTACATCAATTACAATTTTAGCGGTAATAGTGGGAGTGCTATTTGCCACAGTAGTTAAGCTATCTTCAACTACATCTAGATTATCTGATCAGGTTGCTAACTTAAAGTCAGAACTTAGTTTAATGGAGGATGTTACAGATGTTAGACTTGAAAATTATTACGAGTCTATGACTGAAATGAAGAAGGATATCGAGAACCTTATGGATGATGTAGCTGATCAAGGAATTAAATAATCAAAATACAATGAAAAAGACAAGAATTAAACTATCGAAAGACGAGGCTATCTCAGTAGTTATCGGAGAAAACAATGAATTTATGTTCTTAGACATCATCAGCAAGGAGGACATCAAAGATTTGAATGATCATTACCTTGAGGAGTTTGGGAACACTGATAGAGTTCTACCATTCGTAATGAATCCAGATCAGTTCGGATTAGTTATCAAACATGGTATGATCCCGATGATGGAGATGATTGTTGAGGAAATCACAGGGGCTGATATTAGTACAGCCATGGAGTTCTCATACGAGGAGCTAGAGCAAGCCATCCTAAGTAAAGTAAAGTTCAACGTAAAAGATGATAAATCAGTAAACTAAAATGAGTACACAAGTAGCAACAGTAAAGCAGGAAATGCAAAAGTTCGAGGCCCAAATGAAGGGTTATGAGGACACAATCTTAAAGTTAGTAGGTAACAAGTACGGAGTATCTCCAGACGAGTTCGCAATCAGCGTAATGACGGCTGTGAAGAAGTCTCCAAAGCTATTGCAGTGTGACCGTGCGTCACTATTTGCAGCGGTGCTTGTATCTGCTGAATTGAAGCTTCGTTTCAACACCCCTGAAGGATTTGCTTATGTGATTCCTTACGGCAAGGATGTTCAGTTCCAAATCGGTTACAAGGGATTGGTTGAGATTGCTTACCGTAACCCACGAGTTAAGTCTATCTACGCAGGGGTTGTTTACAATGACGAGGTAGAGGCTGGTAAGTTCAAGTACTCTCGTGGTTTGAACCTAGTGTTAGAGCATGACCCGATTATGAATCGTACAGCAGAGCAAGAGAAGGCGAAGAAAGTATACTGTGCGTATGCCGTAATCAAGTTAGAGGGTGCTGATCCAATCATCGAGGTTTTGGATAGCAATCAGTTGTCTAAGATCAAGTCATTGTCTAAGGCTGCTGGATCTAACTCATCTCCATACAACAATGGTACTGACGTAGCTGATTGGATGTTCAAGAAGGCGGCTATCAAGCAGGCGTTAAAGACTGTTCCAAAGCAAGGCGTTAGCGAGATTGCTCGTGCAGTAGAGTTGGATGACAAGTTATCTACAGGTGGACGTGTGAGAGTGAACGAGGAGCAGGAGTTAGTTGTTGATGACGTTGAGTTCACTGAAATGGATGAGGCAAAAGATGATTTGATTTCATAATTTGATTATATTTGTCAAATGGAAGGAATGGAAAACAAGGGGCCTGAGAGTAAATTCTTAGGCTCCGTTTCCCCTAGCAAGGGACATAGAATATACCAGCTCAATACTGAGACTGGTGAAGTGACTGAGGCGCACGTTGAGGGTAAGCTTGTAGAGTTACCTGACGGACGCAAGGAGATCCGTAAACAAATCTTTGTACGAGATAAGTATCTCTACATATCTGCGTTGAATAAGAAAAACGCCATCAAGCGATTCGCACGCATGGCTAAGATGTTAGATAACCATAATACTAAAAGCAATGAAACCATTGGGGAAAATGCTGAAGATTAAGCCAGACTTGATCGAGAACAGCAACACTATTCACACATTAGGACAGCCTAAGTTCGGTAACACAGGAATGATTATCGATGCAGGTCCAGAGGTGACTGAGTTCAAACTAGGACAGAAGATTCTATTCAAGAAGTTCACTCCTTCTGAAGAGGATGGCAACAGATTCGGGTATATCCACGAGGATGATGTTCTTGGATTAATGTTCAGTGAAAACTAGGGAAACTTTGTGTTTGTATTGGTTTTATAATTTTGTATTTTAGCGGTAAAATATACTACTATGCCAAATAACGGAATTGTTTCTCAAAAAATAAATATCCCTACAAAATTTAGGGCTACATCTACATCTGAGTTTGATAACTCAACCGATTTAGTTGTTATTAATAAAGCTTTAGATGGTAATAATGTTTCTCAAAAGGCTGTAACTCTTAATCAGTTAGCTGGTATGGTTGGTGGTGGAGAAGCTGGTCCTCAGGGTATCCAAGGTCCACAAGGTCCTGCTGGTCCTGCTGTTCCATCTGGATTGGATTGGAAGGGTGAGTATAATTCATTGACTGCTTACGAACTTAATGACGTAGTGTTGTGGACTAATCCTGCTACTGATGTTATTGGTAGTTACTGGGTAACTGCCACAGAAGGTGTTACAAATGTTGATCCAACTGATAACTCTGGTGTTATTAATGAAGGTTGGGCATTCTTGGCTTCACAAGGTCCTCAAGGTATTCAAGGTGTTCAAGGTATTCAGGGTGAGACTGGACCTCAAGGTCCTGCTATTGAACTAGGTTATAAGTCAATTATATTAAAGATTAGAACTACTGATGGCGGTAACTTTGCTTCACTTCCTGTGTTTAGTATTATTAATACAATTTATGATGACTCTACTTTGAGTTATTCTTTAGGAACTACATTAATTGCAACAAACGTATCAACTCAGTGTATTATCCCTATTAATTTTACTACCACATTTAATACAGCAAAAATTTACGCTACAGGAATTAGTAACTCAGCTGCTCAACCATTAGATATTATTGCTAGTGTAGCTGATAATGATACTATTTATTATCACGTTAAGCAGATGGATGATCCTTTTGAACCTATTGATGTTCCTGCTGGATTCCAGTTTAGTGTAGAAATAAGAATTTACAACTAATATATAATACAATGAGTACTAAAAAAACCATGAAGGGTTCAAAAGTTAAATTCAACCCTAATAGAATTGTTGCTAACCCATCAAAGGCTGCTAAGACTGGTGGTAAATCAGGCTGTGGCTGTAAATAACAATGGCTAAGATTACTTCATCTAACAAAGTTGTCTTTGGGACTAGAAAGCCTGGTAAACATACCAAACGCAAGTCTCCCAAAGATAAGAGTGTTAAATCATCTAGAGGTCAAGGATAATGGCTAAGAAAGAAATGATTAAAAGAGCTGACGGATCAGTATCCCAGAGAGGACTTTGGGATAACATCCGTGCTAATAAAGGTTCTGGAAAGAAGCCTACCAAAGCAATGCTTTCTCAAGAGAAAAAGATTAAAGCTAAAACTAAAAAGAAAAAGTAATGGCTAAGACTCAAGCTTGGACTCGAAAGGAAGGGAAAAATCCAAAAGGCGGATTAAACGCCAAGGGTAGAGCTTCGTATAACAAGGCTACTGGTGGTAATCTTAAACCTCCTGCTCCTAAGCCTAAGACTGAGAAGGATGCGAAGAGAAGGAAGTCATTTTGCGCGAGAATGGAAGGGGCCAAGAAGAAGCTTACCTCATCTAAGACAGCTAAAGATCCAAACAGTAGAATTAATAAAAGCCTTAGGGCATGGAATTGTTAAAATAAAAAATTATGGCACAAAATATTCATTTAAAAGATCGTGTACGCTTTCTTCCAGGATTAAAGAAGAAAGACCTACCACCAATGTTTGACTCTAAATTTGTAGCAACTGTACCTATTTACACATCAGGATTATTTACATTGCCTGAGAGTTTTACTGAATGGAATGTTGGACAAGGTAATTATGGGAATATTGTTGGTATTAGTGGAGATGGAGTAGTATCTGACTTTGACTCTAATATTTGGACTACAGGTGAAGCTGCTGGGATTATAAATACATTTAATGGGGAATATCCTGTATACTATAACGAGGAAGTTAACCCCGAAACTGGATTGCATAGTGGATTTATGTTCTATACTATATATGATTTGAATGTCGATGTAGATACAGCAAATAAATCTAGATATTCATTTTTGTTAGATATTTGGGAAAGCAAAATTTCAATTAATGATGCTACCACATATGATGAAATCAAGTAATGCATAAGATAAAATTCTTAACTCAAGAAGATTATCATAGAAAAGACGGATACCTGGACTTTGACATCGCTCAGTCCGGGTATTTGCTTCATTGGGGTACGCATGATGGAGATACAGTAGTCTTTGTCCGTGATCTATACGGAGCTGTACACATGGTAGCCCCAGAATGGATTAGATTTGAAGAGCAAATAGAATCCGTTTTAATTGCCAGACTTACCGATTTATTTAGTAGATTTGCTTCTGAGGATACGATAGAAGAAATGAAAGCAATCATTAATAAATACATCTAATGCCAAGGAAAGCAAAGGCAACATACAAGGGTAAGGTAAAGAGGAACTTCACGAGGAAGGTATCCACAGGCAAGATCAAATCTACCAAGACCCAAATAGACGGAATCAAATTTGCATCTCAACTAGAAGCATTCGCATACAAGAAACTTAAAGAGGCTGGCCTTGAGTTCGATTACGAGCCAAGAAGCTATGAGATCTTCCCTAAGTTCGTATATCCTGGGGAGACTTGGGAGCAGGTTGGTAAGAAACCTGATCTAGAGAACAAGGAACTTAAAACTATCCTACCAATTACATACACCCCAGACTTCGTTGCTAAGGATGGATCTTGGGTAATAGAATGTAAAGGCTTCGCGAATGATAGGTTCCCATATGTCTGGAAGATGTTCAAGCATAAGTTAATTAGAGACAACAAGGGAGGATTGCCAGCGTTATTCGTTCCTAAGAATCAAAAGCAGATCCTATTCTGTATCCAGAGGATACTGGAATTGCAAGAGTGTTAATAACTTTTTAGCATTAATATTTGCAAAATTAAATAGTCGTAGTATATTTGCTCACGAAACAATTAATCAATTATGGAATACAAGACAATCAGAGAATGGTTTGAGCTGTTGCCTGACAATGGCTTACGCAAGATGGCTATGGATAAAACTAATGATCACAAGCTAAGGATGAGAGTTGGGGATATGGGTACAGCGGTGAAGCTTGCGTTTAATTGGGAGGATGCTGGTCCAGACTATAAGTTTTGGGAAGGTGTTTACGAGCGTGCAGAGTCTGGTTTTTATGAGGCTAAGTACTCTACCCCATCAGAGACATTGAGTAATGTTATCCACGACCTTAGAACTAGAGAAGCTGTGGGCTTAAAAAAATACGGAACCACGGTTAATAGACCTGATTTATCATTGAGAGATTGGTTACAGCACACATACGAGGAGGTATTGGATCAGGCAATGTATTTGAAACGAGCAATATCTTTAATCGATGAACAAGATAGACCAAGCGTATAAAGAGATCCTGGAGAATATGATGAGTATCGCAGGATATGATTTGACTTACGAGGACTTGTTAAAGGAGGAAGATGGATGGTGGGCAAGATACACAATGACTCAGGAGCAAAGAGATAGGTGGATTGAGTTTTCAGTTAACTTGCTAAGGACTAAGTTAAGGTGGAGTAAGAGAAGATCAGTCGATCAAATGAAATGGATTGATTTGATGTGGGGATTGAAAGTTGAAGAAAAAGATTAGCCACGCTCGCGAGTGGATCGTAAAACACGGACTGCATACCGGATGAACCGTCAGGTTGCACACTGCTTCCGTTCTCATCGTATAGGAGATAGAGTTAGCCTTCTCGATGTCATGCAAAAAGGCAACCTTTAAACTTTTAAAACCAAAATAAAATGAAAATTACAGTAATCCATAACCCAGATAAAGAAAATTGGGGACAATACGCAGGAGTTGAAACAATTTTAATTACTAATGAAGGCACAAAATCAGTCAATTTTGCTGGGGGTGAACCTGAAGACATGAGTATTGCTAGAGATTTGAGTGATGCCTGGAGTATTAAAGAATTATTAGTTATGGCATACAATGCAGGTAAAAATGGCGAAACATTAGAAATTGAAAAACTAACAAAAGAAGAAGCATAAAAACAAATGTGTTGTTCCCTTGAGAAAGGAATTAGTACCGTACACAACTAAAGAGAGTATGGAATGTGTGGTTAAATAAATTAACTCTCAACACAGAGGACTTCTCATCCTCAAATATAGGTATAGGCGCATCAACTTCCTATTTCAATAGAACGCTGACAGCTGGAAAGACAGCAACATAGTCAGGTGGCGGAATGGATACGCTTGGTAAGACGTGTAAGAAATTCACGGTTCACCACATACAGGTTCGAATCCTGTCCTGACTACAAAATTAAAAATGTATGAGTTATAATTTTGATTTGAGACCGTTAATTTGGTTAGGTGCATTCTTTGTTCTAATTATATGGGGATGTTGGGAGTTAGTTGATTGGGCGTTTATTGACCATTCTATCGAATCACCAACACTAATAGTTCCCGAAATTAAGTTGGTTGTAAAAAATAATACAGTAGATACAATCTATGTTTATAGACAACCATAAAAATAGTCAGGTGGCGGAATGGTAATTACGACATAATTTCATATATTTGCATTATGAAAACATTTCACAGATTAAAAAAAGAAGTTGGAAATGCTGTATTGGCAAAATACAATAATGAATGTACTAATTGTGGGACTAAAGAAAACCTTTGTGTTCATCATGTTATTAAAATGAAACCTGATGATGTTAACTATAATGACATTGAAAATCTTACTGTATTATGTAGATCTTGTCATTTATCACATCACAGAAAAGAAAAAGACGTTGTTCCAAATAATTTACCTCCTGCTGGCAATCCTTATGGTAGAAGAGGTAAAAAACCTCCAATAAAATGTTCAATAGATGGTTGTGATAATTGGCAACACGGAAAAGCTTTATGTAAAAAGCATTATGAATATAAAAGAAGAAAAGGTTTAATAAACATTTAAAATAAAACAATATGCCAGACATTTCACTTTGTAAAAACTATCTCTGCCTATTGTCAGAGAAGTGCTATAGATTTACAGCGAAGCCTGATCCTATGTGGCAAAGCTATGCATTATTTGAACCAGAATCAGATGGTACCTGCCTTTACTTTATCGATGCTGATAAATGAAGAAGTGTT
>JACCDH010093901.1_pt1 | contig 39465 bp, 32 predicted proteins | sample 7442481 | NCBI WGS metagenome assembly JACCDH01 (sample SAMN15323433, study PRJNA562643) | freshwater metagenome | isolation source: river surface water | place: USA:Blue River Watershed | collected 2017-08-15 | reverse complement strand
TAAATCCAATTGATGCAGATGTTGAAATACTTTCAGTCCGACTTGGCGCATGGCATGTTCAGTGACACGTCCAAATAAGGCATCGCGAATTTCACCAAAAAAAACGGAGCCGAATCTTAAAGCCCCATAAGCCAACACCAGCAATAAGGGCAGAGCAACTTGCGCTTGTAAATTGCCATCGAGGGCATCAACGATGAGTTTCAAGACATAAGGTAACAACAAGGTGGCAGCTTTGGCGGCACATAGCGCCAAAATCGCTAAGATCACATGGCCACGAAATGCGAGTAGATAAGGCAGCATATACTGCACTGTTTCACCGAAGGTTGCTGCCTCTTGCGTTTTAATTGGATCTGGACGCTTGGCGGCTCCCGCAAAACCTCGCATGTTGCGCACTCCTATCAAGCCAGTTGTCGAGTTGCGAACTCGACAACTGCCCACAATTTTCTAAGCGTAAGTACACAAGTAAGCGGTGTCCCGAGCTACTTGTAATTGAAATTTTTGGTTGGCAGCGACTTCGAATTGCTGGCCTTGGCGAAAAGTTTGCCAAACTGTTTGCCCAGGCAATAACACAGACAGCTCACCACTGATAATGGTTAAAACTTCATGCTGGCTAGTGCCAAACTCATAATCGCCTGCCGCCATGACGCCGACAGTGGCCGGCAGTTCATCGCCAGCAAAAGCGATTGACGTTACTTTACCATCAAAATACTGATTGACCTTAAACATTTTTGCTCCGCAATTTCTTAAACATAAACCACCCGAGCTGCCAGTAAACCTGATTTTAAAGCATTACACCAGATAAATTTAGATGTTTAGATGTCTGTTTTTCTGCAATAAAAATGCACAGATGCCAATCATGCAACACAACCGCTGGCGATCATAAAAAATGCCAGCGGTTGCTGGCATTTTCATGAGATGGAGTACTACGCAACTAGTGCTTACTTGACGCAATCCACGTAATAGACTTTTTGACCTTGTTGATCATCGGCGACTAAGCCATGAATGTAAGTTTCAAAGCCTGGGAATTTGTCATTAAATTCACGGGCGAATTTCAGATAACTGACGATTGTTTCGTTAAAGACCTCGCCCGGCACCAACAGTGGGATCCCTGGTGGATACGGGGTTAACATTACCGCCGTAATCCGACCTGTCAGTTCATCCAATGGCACCCGTTCGATTTTCTTATGCGCCATTTTGGCAAAAGCATCAGCAGGCTTCATCGCAGGGACCAGATCAGATAAATACATTTCTGTCGTCAGTTTCGCGATGTTGTAAGTGCGATAAATGTCATGGATTTGGTTACACAAATCCCGTAAACCAATACGCTCATATTGCGGATATTTTTGAATAAACTCAGGCAGAATGCGCCACAGCGGGGCATTTTTGTCATAGTCATCCTTAAATTGCTGCAATGCAGTAACCATGGTATTCCAACGGCCTTTGGTGATGCCGATGGTGAACATGATAAAGAAACTATAAAGGCCGGTTTTTTCAATCACAACGCCATGTTCTGCTAGGTATTTTGCCACGATGGCAGCCGGGATCCCGGTTTCAGAGAAGTCGCCATCGACGTTCAAACCTGGGGTTAAAATCGTTGCTTTGATCGGATCTAATAAGTTAAAGCCTTCGGCAATAGCACCAAAGCCATGCCAATTTTCATCAGCATGCAACATCCAAGCTTCACGTTCATCTAAGCCTTCTGCTGTTAAATCATCGGGTCCCCAAACTTTAAACCACCAGTCATCGCCATATTCATCATCAACTTTTCGCATCGCACGGCGAAACTCTAGGGCTTCATCGAGTGATTCTTCCACCAATGCCGTACCGCCAGGGGCTTCCATCATCGCGGCGGCCACATCGCAAGAGGCAATGATTGCGTACTGCGGGCTGGTTGAGGTATGCATCAAATAGGCTTCGTTGAATAAATTGGTGTCGAGTTTATTTTGGTTGGCATCTTGCACCAAAATTTGTGACGCTTGCGAGATCCCAGCCAACAGTTTGTGAGTCGACTGCGTTGAAAACACCATGGAGGTATCACAGCGCGGGCGACCTTCGCCAATGGCATGATAATCGCCGTAGAAATCATGGAAAGCGGCATGTGGCAACCAAGCTTCATCAAAATGCAGAGTTTCGATTTCGCCATCGAGCAGGGTTTTAATTTCTTCCACGTTATACAAAATACCATCGTAAGTACTTTGTGTGATGGTGAGTACCCGCGGCTTCACATCCGGATCTTTGGCCAGCACTTCACGAATAAACGGGTTGGCCAACATTTTTCGACGGATAGTTTCAGGTTCAAACTCGCTGCGAGGAATAGGTCCGATGATGCCGTAATGGTTGCGTGTTGGCATCAAGAATACCGGTAAAGCGCCCGTCATCATGATGGCGTGTAAAATTGATTTATGGCAGTTACGGTCAACCACCACGATATCGCCCGGTGCCACTGTCGAGTGCCAGACGATTTTGTTAGAAGTTGAGGTTCCGTTGGTGACAAAGAACAAATGGTCGCAGTTGAAGATCCGGGCGGCATTGCGCTCTGAGGCGGCAACCGGACCAGTATGATCGAGCAATTGCCCAAGTTCATCGACCGCATTACACACATCCGCCCGCAGCATATTTTCGCCGAAAAATTGATGGAACATGCGGCCCACCGGCGACTTCAAAAACGCCACGCCACCAGAGTGGCCAGGGCAATGCCAACTGTACGAACCATCTTGCGCGTAGTGCGTCAATGCACGGAAAAACGGGGGAGGCAGCGAATCGAGATAACTTTTCGCTTCGCGGATAATGTGGCGAGCAACGAATTCTGGCGTATCTTCGTGCATATGAATAAAGCCATGCAGCTCGCGTAAAATATCATTGGGGATATGACGTGCAGTGCGTGTTTCGCCATATAAATAAATTGGTATGTCTGGGTTGCGATGGCGAATTTGCTCAACAAAATTACGCAGTTGATTGAGCACCGAAGAGCTTTCTTCGACACTGCCGCTGCCAAACTCTTCATCATCAATCGACAAAATAAAACCGGCCGCTCGGCTTTGTTGCTGTGCGAAGGATGTTAAGTCGCCATAACTGGTGTAGCCCACGACTTCCATGCCGGCCTTTTCAATCGCGCTAGCCAATTCGCGAATGCCTGAGCCGCTGGTATTTTCCGAGCGAAAATCTTCATCAATAATGACGATCGGGAAGTAAAATTGCATCGTGGTTCCTTAACAAAACTGCGCACACGGATTGAATTGCTATGCACGCAAGGGGCCGAATTCTATTCTGGATTATTTCTCGAGTGGCGACCGAAAAGACGGCCGAAAAAAACCTGCACAAGATACCTTAATTTCACAGTTTTACCACCCTAAACATGGGGTATTTTAGGCTATTTTCTCGATTGTGCCCATAAAATCCTCTCGCTGCTGTTTGAGCGGGATTCTCACTGAGCGAAAAGCGCAGACTAACCTATTGCTTTGAAGATGCATTTATTGGTTGTTGCATGATTATGTAATAATTATGGCTGGATTTGCACGCTGAGGGCGTTGCCCATCCCGCGCATGATCAGATGTTGTGTGCAGATCAATTGGAGAAGATATCGTTTAAGCCAAAGCCCCTGCCCAAGCACAATGCTGTGGGCAAGGGATAGGTTGTACTAAAGTGGGCCGACCACCAAACAACCGACACTGGCAGTGATAATTTTAACCGCAGCACCTGCCGGTAATTCATCGACAGGACTGTCTGGGCTTAACCGCACTTGCCAATGCACGCCAGAAAATTCGATTTGGCTGGGGTGCTGTTTACTCACTGGCGCGCTTAAAAAAATCTGTGAGCCCACAAAATCTGAAATCGCGGGGTTCTCAGTGATGGTTTCACCACTTTTTTGTAAACGACGCAGGGGTTTCCAGAGCAATACCGCGCAGACTAAAGTACTGAGGGCTAAGGAAACCAAAATAATGGCAGTTTCATTGGGCAGTACCTCTAACCAAAGCAGCAGTGCATTAAGCGCAGCGGCGATTGCCAGCGCCATCATGACCTCCAAAAGCCCTGGCACTGCAAAAGGCAGCGTGAGCAAACAGAGCAGGGTCACTAGTAACAAGATTGACGAAATACTCATCAGCAAACCTCATTTTGTGGTTGAGTGAAAAATGCGTGCAACTTAGGCCATAGTTGCGTGATATTTTTCACAAAATTCATGCAGCACATGCAATCGGCTATGCTGCTGGCGATTAATCGGTTGTTGCGATACATCAGCTGTTGCGAAAAATCACTTGTTGCGAAAAATCGGCGTTCTCAGTGACATGGCTTAGTTGAGGCTGCCACTTTTTTGAATTGCCGCGATAACACCCAAAGCTTCAGCCACTGTATTGCCAGTATTCGATTTTTCGTTATCCATTAATACCACTGTGGATTCACGCGCAATGGCTTTTTTCGCTGCAATCGCTTCTGTCGCCAAATCAAGCTGTACCGCGGCTTTGCCTTCAGACGTTGCTGCAGCTTCACCAATCAAGCTCAAGGCTTTTGCCCTTGCAGCTGCGACTAATTCAATGGAGCGTGCTTCACCTTCAGCTTTTAAAATCTGCTGTTGTTTTTCAGCTTCAGCCGCTAACAGCGTTGCTTGTTGTTGCGCTTCTGCGGCAAGCACTGTGGCTTGGCGATCCCCTTCAGCAATGTTGATGGCCGCTTGGCGTTTGCCTTCCGAATCTAGAATCGATGCGCGCTTTTCTCGTTCTGCCCGCATTTGTTTTTCCATGGCATCCAGCACTGAAGAGGGTGGGTTGATATCTTTAATTTCGTAACGCATCACCTGTACACCCCAAGCCGCAGAGGCTTGGTTAATCGCCGTGATGATTTTGGCATTTAAGTTATCACGCTCTTCAAAGGTTTTATCTAAATCCAGTTTGCCTAATTCTGAGCGCATTGAGGTTTGCGCCAACTGGATCACCGCATATTTGTAGTTATCAATGCCGTAAGACGCTTTATAGGGTTCCATGACTTTGATGTATAAAACCCCATCAATGGTTAAGCTGATATTGTCTTTGGTGATTGCCGCTTGGCTTGGAATGTCAATCGCACTTTCTTTCAACGACACCCGATAAGCGATGCGATCAATGTAAGGCAGCACAAACTGCATACCTGCCGTTAAGGTACTGTGATATTTGCCTAATCGCTCGACTAAGAGCGCAGTATTTTGCGGTACGATGACAATAGCTTTGGCAATCGTGACCACCACGACCAAAGCCACAAATGCAGGCACTATTAAATTTAAATCCATGAATTAACATCCTTTAATCTTGAGATACTGCCAAAACAGACAGCGTATCAAAGTTAACACTTTTTAAAGATGTGATGCAATTGTTAGCAAATGTTGTGGCAATTAAATAGCCCCAGCATAAGCTGAGGCTATGATTTTTAAGAGAAGAATTGTAAAGAGAGGCATTTTTAACAGAAGAATTGTTCAGAGAACAATTCTTCAAACACCAAGTATCAAGGCAAAAATGACTGCGTCAATAACCATGGCGGATTAGGGCTTTGTCAGCTCAAACACCGCTGAACCTAGCGCTGGTAATTCCACATCGAGCCAAGCGTTGGTATGCTCAGCAGTTGGGGTATTAAGCCCCACCAACTCCCCTGAGAGTAAATCCTTGAATTGAACTTGGCTGCCAGCTTGTAATCCCACCGTTGGCAAACCCCATTGCTGAGTCAACTCTGCCGGCAATTGCAGCTGAAATTTCACCGCTTGATCGCTGAAATTACTGACAACGACCAGCTTTTGCTTTGCGCTGCTGCGCGCAAAACTTAACTGCTGTTCGCTGTAGCCTTTGCTGGTTAAATTCAGCGCGTGTAAGGCGTGCAATTCTCCTAATACTGCAGGGGAACTGCCAGCGATTTGGATCAACCGTTGATAGAATTGATGTAAAGCCTTTTGCTCTTTAGTGAAACCGCCGCCATCAAATTTACCGCCATTGAGCCAAGCTTGATGAGCGGGGACGCCTGCATAATCAAAAATGGTGGTGCGAGAGGGTTGACCAAAGCCACTTGCTAAGGCGCCAGTTTCACCGCTTTCTTGGCCAAAATACAGTAAGGTCGGCGAGCTGCTAATCAGCGTAGACACCACCATGGCTGGTTTACCTTTTTCAGCGCTGCCCGCAAATTCTGGACTGGCAATACGTTGTTCGTCATGGTTCTCTAAAAAATGCAGCATGTGAGGCGCAACATCCCGCACTTGCTCGTGGGAAGCCAAGACTGCAGATGCAGGCCCTTTGCCTTGCATTAATAATTTTAACGAGTCGTAAAAGCCCACCTTGTCGTAGAGATAGTCCATTTTTCCTAAATGGATGTAATCGCGATATAAATGCGGTTGGTAGACTTCAGCTAATAACAGGGCATTTGGATTTTTTTGTTTCACATGGCTATTTAGATAGCTCCAAAACTCGACCGGCACCATTTCTGCCATATCGTAGCGAAAGCCATCAACGCCAAAATCTAACCAATATTGCGTGATCTGTTGGAATTTAAGCCAAGAATTCGGCACGCTTTGTTGTTGCCAAAATTGAAAATGGGCTTGATGATCTTTCTGGGCATAATCGCTTGGCAATTTGGCAAAGTCATAGCTGCCATCAGGTTTTACCCCGTAATTAATTTTGACGGTTTCAAACCAGTCATCAAAACTTGGTTTGGCGGCTCTTGCGCCGTTGCCAGTCCATTTGGCCGGAAATTCGGCAAATTTTCCATCGACTAATGGATGCGCTTCTCCGCCGAGTACTTGGAAACCTGCTGGGGCGTCAGGCAGTTCAAAGGCCTTCCCAGGGACATAATAGAAATTGTTATCACGATGATATTCCAGCGACGTATCATCGTCGGCACCAAAATCCCGCACGCCCTCAGGTTTGCTCAGCGAACGATAGTGTCTGGCGACATGATTCGGCACGATATCGATAATGATTTTAATATTGTGCTGATGGGCGCGCGCGATTAACGCTTTAAATTCCTCGAGGCGCTTTGCGGGATCTACTGCGAGATCTGGGTTGATGTTGTAATAATCTTTGACGGCGTAGGGCGAGCCAGCACGTCCTTTCACGACCTCAGGGTCGTCGGCGTCAATCCCAATGGCACTGTAATCAGCAACCATCGCATGATGTAACACACCGGTGAGCCACAAATGCGTGACGCCCATTTTTTTCAGAGCCAGCAAAGCTTCATCGTTAAAATCATTCAGCTTACCCACCCCGTTTTCAGCTGCGGTACCCCAAGGCTTATTCGTGGTGACTTGGTTACCGAAAAGACGAGTAAAAGCTTGATAAATAATTATTTTTTGCTCGTGAGGCGCTTTAGCGCTGACAGCTTGAGGTTTTTCCTCGGTAGCCTGTGGTTGCATTGGCGGTGCCTCACTGCAAGAACTTAACAAAGTTACTGCGCAAAGTAAGAATGTTAACCTTTTGAATTTATTCATCATAGTGCCTTTTTGCCCAAACTGATGTTCTATGCTAACACAAAGACTTTCAGCAAAGCGGTGCCTGCATACGTTTGCAATTGCCTGATGATAGCGCCGCTGGTCGTGGGAAAGTCGCACCAGAGCGTTTTGTCTGGTACCAAAGGCTAGTATCGCAAGCAAGGGTACAGTAACATCGCTACGCCTGAACAAGTGTCTTGTTCTCGACCCATAATAGCAATAACAATCCAATTGGAGTTTTTATGAAACCACAATATTGGTTTTCAGGAACATGGTTGGCGTTAAGCGCGTGTCTCGGGTTAGCGGCTTGTACCAAACAACCGCAACCCGTTGAGCAAGCTGCAGCGCCTCAAGTCGCTACCGCTTTACCCGATACCGAGATGAATCCGCGGTTAGGTGAGTACATTAAAACTCTGGCTTCTGATGAGTTTCAGGGCCGAGCTCCAGCAACGAAAGGTGAAGAACTGACGGTTGCTTATATTTCCGAACACTTTAAACGCATTGGCTTAAAGCCAGTGAATGGCGACAGTTATGTCCAGCCGGTGCAATTGGTTCGTATTGATCCAGTCGCGGTCTCAAGCATGACCTTTACCGGTGAAAAAGCCCCAGCCGAATTTAAATACCGTGAGCAGATGTTCACTTGGACTACCCGCGTGACCGAGCTCAGTGAAGTGAAAGAATCTGACATGGTGTTTGTGGGTTACGGCATTGTTGCGCCTGAATATCAATGGAATGACTATGCAGGCTTAGATGTCAAAGGGAAAACCGTGGTGATGTTTGTCAACGATCCAGGTTTTGCCACCCAAGATCCGAAATTGTTCAATGGCAACACCATGACCTACTATGGGCGTTGGACCTACAAATTCGAAGAAGCCGCCCGCCAAGGTGCGGCCATGGCGTTAATCATTCACGAAACCGATGCGGCTTCATATGGTTGGCATGTGGTAGCAGGCGGTTCAGCCACTAAATTTGATCTTATTAACCCAAACAAAAATGCTGATCGTAGTGCGGTCGATGGCTGGGTGACTACCGAAGCGGCGAATACCTTATTTGCGACCATCGGCGAGACTGTCGATTCGATGCGGAAAAAAGCACTGACTAAAGGATTTAGCCCAATCCCACTGGGTATTAAAGCTTCTGTATCGGTGAAAAGTAATGTGCAAGAACTGACTTCTGCCAACGTCGCTGGTTATATCGAAGGCACAGAGCGCCCAGATGAAGCGGTCCTTTATATGGCACATTGGGATCATTTAGGCGTAGATTTCTCGAATCCTAAAAATAAAGTGTTCAACGGTGCGCAAGATAATGCGTCAGGGACTGGCGGTTTAATGGCGCTGGCTGAGTACTTTACCACGCAACCGAAGCCGAAACGTTCTGTGCTGTTTGTTGCTGTCACGGCCGAAGAACGCGGCTTATTGGGTTCAGCTTGGTATGCCAAAAATCCTATTTTCCCGCTGAATAAAACCGTTGCGGGGATCAACATGGACGTTATGAATGTGTACGGTCCGATGAAAGATATGGTTGTGGTTGGCCATGGTGGTTCAGAACTGGAAGAGATTTTGAAAAAATACACCGAGCAACAAGGCCGTTATGTTGCGCCAGAAAGCCATGGTGCTGCTGGCTATTACTACCGCTCTGACCATTTCAATCTGGCAAAAGTCGGTGTGCCGATGCTCTATGCCAAAGGCGGTGAGGATAGTTTTGAGCACGGCAAAGAGTGGGGTTTAAAACAGCGCGAACTGTTTAATACCTGCTGCTACCACAAAGTTGAAGATGAGTACTCTGAAAACTGGGATTTACGTGGCGCTCAGCAGGACTTGTTCCTGTACTATCGAACCGGCCTTGATATCGCCAATTCAACGGCTTGGCCAAATTGGTATGAAGGAAAAGAGTTTAAAGCCACTCGCGATGCCTCAAGAGCTGGTCAGTAATCATTCTCTTTTTGCGTAAAAAAGGCTGCACTGTTGCAGCCTTTTTTTATTGCAGCCTTTTTATTGCAATGCCAACTTGCTTTCAAGCAACTTGGCAAAAATCTTCAATAGTGAAATATCTGCAATGGCTCGGTTTCATGCTGAGTTTCATCACAACTCGCGTTTGCTAGAGGGGGGGCATGGTGTTCTAGCGAATAACCCACTGCAAAAAATAAAAAACACCTAACTTTAGTCGGATATTGCGAGTTCAATCAGGTTGATGCCCAAAAATTAGGCTATCTTAAACGTTAGAGAGTTTTAACGTTTTGAGTCGTTCGAAGTGAGATGTAGAGGCGATTGTTTTGGATGTAAATGACATCAAGCACACGGTTTCTTATGAATCCATGCAGCAACTTAAAATCAAACGATTGTTGCAGATCAGCACCAGCACGCTTTTGGGCTTGTTACTGGCATTAAGTTTTGCCACTGGTGGCGTCAAGTTAATTTTGATTTGCGGCTGTATTGCTTTGGTCGTATCTGCAGGGCTTGCCTTTGCGCAAAAACCTTTGAGCTCTGCTTACATTTTGTTGTGGTCGATGACAATTATGTTGACCACTTTGGCTTTTTACTCCGGTGGGATCCGTGATTTGGCGGTATTAGGGTATCCCGGCGTGTTGGTATTTGCGGCTATCTTAGGGGATTTATCACTGTTTATCTCTTTAGCTGGGGCAATATTGATGAGTTGCTCTGGTTTGGTTGCTTTTGCCATTTTTGGTTGGTACCAACCCCATATTCCCGCCACAGGCTGGAATAGTTTGGTGTATGTGTGTGTGATTTTAGCGGTGTCAGGCTTTAGTGTGTATCTACTATCTCGGGATTTACACCGATTAATGCGAGCCTTACAGCTGGAAAATATTCGGGTGCATGAGTCACAACAAGAACTGTTAAGGCTCACCCAACATGATCAGTTAACAGGGTTGCCCAATCGCAGTATGGCAGAACCAGCGTTCAAGCAACTGTTGCATGATTGCCAGCAACGGCAAGAGCGCCTTGTGATGTTGTTCCTCGATTTGGATTATTTTAAGCCAGTCAATGACTCGCTCGGGCATTCTGCAGGAGACTTGTTATTGCAGCAGCTGGCGATGAGGTTACAGCAAAATCTCAGTGCTGCGGATTTTATCTGTCGTTTTGGCGGCGATGAATTTTTGTGTTTATTGCCCGGTATCGCCGATGATGCTGAGGTCATTAGCCATGCCGAAAACCTTTTACAACAAACCAGCCGCCATTTTGATCTTTTGCAAACCCAAGTCGAAATTTCTGGTTCTGTTGGTATTGTGGTCGTGCCTAGAGATGGTTTGGAATTTAGCAGCCTGCTAAAAAAAGCCGATATGGCGATGTTTCAAGCCAAAAACTCTGGCCGCAACAGTTGGCGCTTTTATGACGAGGCGATGGATAAAGCCAATGTTGATAAATTCAATTTATTACAAAAGCTCAGACAAGCATTAAAAGAGCACCAATTTCAACTTTACTATCAGCCCAAAATTAACCTGCAGACTGGTCAGATCTTCAGTGCTGAAGCTTTGGTCCGCTGGCCACAAGCCGACGGCAGTTTTATTTCACCCATGCAATTTATTAGTCTCTGTGAGGAATCAGGGCTGATTAATGAACTCGGTCATTGGGTACTTGTTGAAGCGTGCAAAGCTTGTCAACGCTGGCAAGCGCAAGGCTTCGAGCATATGACCGTGGCCGTCAATTTATCCTTTGTGCAATTCCGTGATGGCCAGCTTGAACAGAAAGTGCAACAAGCACTGCGTGAGGCAGGCCTTGCAGCAAAAGATTTAGAGTTGGAATTAACCGAATCTTTATTGATCGGTGAAGGCGATTTAATTAGTCAGCAACTAGCTCAGTTAGGGGCATTGGGCGTTTCTTTTGCCATTGACGACTTTGGTACTGGCTACTCAAACCTCGGGTATTTGCGGCGGTTTAATGCGACAACCTTAAAAATTGATCAATCGTTTATCCGTTCTTTATGTGTCTCAGATCGAGATGAACCCTTGGTACAAGCCATCATTCAAATGGGACATAGTTTGGGATTGCAGATTGTGGCTGAAGGGGTGGAAGATGAGGCAACTTTACAACGGCTCATTGACTTAGGTTGTGATGCGGCCCAAGGTTTTTATTGGGCAAAACCACTCGCTGAGTCGGAGTTTTTACAGCTACTCCAGCAAAGTTCAACCGCTGACACTGAGTATCGCTAAATTTTCAGGGTTAAAGGGACTCTGCGTAAACGCTGAACGAAGGCCCCAGCATGTTTTGAGCACGCTGGGGCTTTAACATTAGAATTGATAAGTTTGCACTGGATAGCCTAAAGCTTCCAAACTCGGTCTGATCTTTTTCGCATCACCAACCACTACGATAGTCATCGTCGCGGGATCCAGATGCTGTTTTGCCAGGGCATCGATTTGTGCTTTGGTCAAATTGCTGACAATTTGTTGCCGTTTTTCCACAAAGCTGGAGTCGACATTAAATTGCACCATTTTCGCCATAAAGCCCAGTTTCGCGCCCGGCGTTTCATACTTTAAGGCGTCCGATTGATTCACCGCATTGCGGGTAAATGCCAATTCATCTTCTTGGATCCCTTGCTGCTGATACTTGGCAATTTCACTAAGGAATTCTTTCACTGCATCGGCGGTCGCATCGCTTCGCACTGCGGCTGATGCGCTAAATACCCCAAGTTGGTTGTCTGCACTAAAACCTGAACGCGCGCCATAGGTATAGCCTTTTTCTTCACGTAATTTTAGATTCAAGCGGCTGTTGAAATTGCCACCCAACACAAAATTCATCAAGCCAGCTTGGTAGTATTCCCCTTGTAAATCTTCCAACAGACTCCGCTTACCAATGCGGATCTCTGATTGGGCGGCATCAGGTTTATCAATTAGATAGATAGTTGCCGGTTTTGCGACACTGTCCGCCCCTTGAATTTGTAACGTCGCGCCTTGCCCTTGCCAACTTGCCAGTTGTTTGTCTAAGAGTTGGGTGACTTCGGCTTGTGCCAAATCACTGACAATGATCATTTGACTGCCGGCAGGTTTGAACTGAGCGTGATACCCAGCCTTCACGGTCTCCAGTGTTAATTGTTGCAAAGACGCGAGAGTGCCCACAGCATCAAATCGAGCGATATGCTGGCCGAACATTAACTCTCTAAACGCGCGATCGGCTTGATAACCGGCATTTTTCTGTTGATGTTCCAAACCTTGCATCGTTTGCTGGCGGATCCGTTGGAAATCATCTGGTGCGAAGGCCGGTTTAAACATCTTTTCCGCTAATAAATCTAGGGTCGCCGGTAAGTGTTTGCTTAAACTCGAGACGTAAATGTTGATGAACTGATCGTCGCTACTGATTTCAATACGGCTGCCAAGTTTTTGTAACGCTAAGGCCATTTGTTCAGTTGTGAAATTTTGCGTACTTTCATTCATCAATGCTGCGAACATGGCACTGGCGCCCAGTGTTTCTGGCGTTTCGTAATAAAGGCCCGCTGGCACTTTCAACAATATATCCGTGGTGGGTGTTTCAAAACTTTGCGTGCCTAACACCTTAATGCCATTGGCAAATTGTTGTTGCCATGTACTCGGGAGTGTCACCCCCGGATTTGCTTTTGAGACTGGAATTTGGCTGCGATCAAAGCTAGAGGTTGCCTTACGCATTGCTAAGTCGCTGGCTTGGGTCGTTGATGACGCTAACAGATTTCGGGCTGGTGCTTGGAAATTATCTGGTTTAGCAGGCGCAGCCTTTTGATTGTTTGGCACTATGCTCAAAATGGCTGCATGCTGACCTTTGAGGTATGTTTGATAAACCCGTTGAATATCTGCTTTGGTCACGGCTTGATAGCGGGCCAATTCGGCTGCCGTTAAGTCTGGCTCACCAAAAAAAGTTTCGTTGTAGGCCAGTTGACTGACTTTTCCACTGACGCTTTGCAGGCCAAAAATGCTATTTGCTTCAATCTGCGCTTTGACTTTCAATAAGTCGTCATCGCTGACTCCGCGCTCTTCAAATTCGAGTAGACTTTGGCGCAAGATATTCTCAATATCACTGAGTGTTTTGCCTGGGCTTGGCAATGCGATCAAGCTAAAAGTACAGTGTAATTCAGCACAACTGTGGCTACTCTGAGCTTGCACTGTGAAGCGGTTTTTGATCAAATTTTTGTAAATAATTGAGTTGTTATCGCCACCAATAATTTGCGCCAAAATGTCCAGTGGCGCCTCATCAGGATGACGGGCATAGACGGTTGGAAACTCCATGGAGATCAGCGGGAATTGCACATTGTCTTCAAAGGAACTGTAGCGATCTGCAGGCAAACTGAACAGCGTTTTGGCCATAGGCTCTACCGCAGGGCCTGCAGGAATTTCGCCAAAATATTTCTGCACCAGCGGTAAAATTTCTTCGGCTTTGACTGCGCCGCCAATAGTCAGCGTGGCATTGTTGGGCCCATACCAGCGTAGGAAAAATGCCTTCACATCATTGACGTTGGCTCGATTTAAATCGTCCATATAACCAATGACTGGCCAAGAATACGGATGGTTGGTCGGATACAGTATTTCGTTGGCGCGCTCAGATAAACGGCCATAAGGGCGGTTATCAATGCGTTGACCGCGTTCGTTTTTCACAGTCTCACGCTGCACCTCAAATTTTTCTTGGGTGACTGCATCTAATAAAAAACCCATGCGATCAGATTCTAACCACAGCACTTTTTCTAACTGATTCACGGGGACTGTTTGGAAATAGTTGGTGCGATCTGTATTGGTGGTGCCGTTCATAGAGCCGCCAGCTTCAGTGATCAACTTAAAATGTTGTTCGTCAGCGACATGTTCGGAGCCTTGGAACATCATATGTTCGAAAAAGTGGGCGAAACCAGATTTCCCCATTTCTTCCCGCGCTGATCCAACATGATAAGTGACATCAACATGCACTAAGGGATCCGAATGATCTTCGTGCACAATCACCGTTAAGCCATTGCTCAGTTGGTATTTTTTATAGGGGATCGCGACCGAATTTCCTTGTCCTTGATGGACTTTGATTAATGAAATTCCGCTCGGTAATGCTTGGCTTTCTGCGCTGACTGTTTCTGAGGTTTTTTCTGTCGATGGCGAGCACGCGGCCACGCTGAATGCAAGGGCAATTGCCCATGACATTTTAGAAAGTGAATGCATCAAAGTTCCTTATTTAACTGAAGTAAAACGGCCTGCTTGTAAGTTACAGCAAGTTAACATATTTCCCGAGTTTATCGCAAACCCGGCCGGAGAAGTATCTGTGAGTACGTCTTCTGTCAGGAGTAGGTCACCACAGAGTTTCGTGGTTAAATAGACTCAGTTGAACCATGCCGAGGATGCGAGAACTATGCAGATTTGCCAAGAATTAATCACACTGAATACCGAGACAGGCCCGATGCAATGCCAAGTTTGGCAGCCGCTAGCAACTCATCGTCCTTATGCGGCTATCATGCTGTATTCTGAAATTTTTCAAATTACTGCACCTATCGCGCGCATGGCTGCAATGTTGGCAGGGCAGGGGTTTATCGTGGTGGTGCCGGAGATTTTCCATGAACTTAACCCGCTCGGGACTGTGCTGGCTTATGACGACTTGGGCAAAAACAAAGGCAATCAGGACAAGTGGACCAAGCCGCTCTCGAGTTATGACAGCGATAATCGCGCCATCATCGGCTATTTACAATCGCATCCGCGCTGTGACGGACGCATCGGTGCCTTTGGCGTTTGTATTGGCGGGCATCTGGCCTTTCGCGCTGCGTTTCAACCCGAAGTGTTAGCGAGCATTTGCTTATATGCAACCGACTTACACACGGACACTTTACCAGGTCACCCCCAGACACTGGCATTGGCTGGCAATATCCAGGGGCAATTAATGATGATTTGGGGGCGCCAAGATCCCCATATCCCACAGCAAGGGCGCGCAGATATTCAGCAAAGCCTTTTGCATGCCGGTTGCCGCTACAGTTGGCACGAATTTGATGCCAATCATGCGTTTATGCGGGATGAAGGTGAGCGTTATGATCCTGCGCTGGCACTTTGGGTGTATCAACAAGCCAGTTTATTGTTTCATCAGATGCCGAGCCTAGAGATACAGCAGTCAATGCTTGGATAGTGTTGTCGAAGTAGGCTAGTTTACAAATTCGGTAAAAATCGTTATGGTTGATTTATAAGAAATAAAACAATCACTTAGATTTTTTTATTGCGCATAGTTTTTTTTCAGCTGCTGCTGGCCAGCAAAAACAACTTATGCTAATTTGGAAATTAACAATTTATTTAAATACGTTATTGCTTACTGGACGATACCGACAAAAGGAACCCCTGCAGTGAAATTATCCACTTTATTCACATTAGTCACTTTGAGCTGTGGCAGCATGGTTTATGCCGCAACACCTGATTATGCTGATTTATTAAGTCGTAATCCTGATATTTTTGATGTCAAAATTTCACCCGATGGCACTTATCTTGGCGCCAAAATGTTTGTTGAAGGGAAGCAAACATTGGTGTTTTTGGATACAAAAACAATGAAGCCGACTGGGGTTGCTAAGTTTGGTGGTTATATTGAAGTTGGTGAATATCGTTGGGTTACGTCGGATCGCGTTGTTTTTAAAGTGGCAGAATCTCAGCCTTGGGCTGAGGAACCCAAATATTATGGCGAACTATATGGCGTAAATGCTGATGGTTCTAAAGGGCAATTGTTATTTGGTTACCGGGCTGGTGAAGCTGCGAGCGGTTCTTTGATCAAGAAAAAACGCGAGAATAAATTTGCTTGGGCTGAATTTATTGAATCCACCGCAGATGCGGATGACAATATTTTAATTCAATCTACCCCGATGTCTGAAGATGGTGAACGATTAGCCGAAGTGTTGGCGATGAATATCTACTCAGGGAAGACAAAAGCATTAGGGCGGGTCCCTGTGCCTAATGCGAATGTTATTGCAGGCCCTAATGGCAAACCTCGAGTTGTGACCGGTTTAAATAGCAAAGGTGATCTCGAAGTTTATATCAAAGAAGAGAATGTAGACGGTTGGAAAAAAGTACCGAGCGCAGCCTTTGGTAGTGATTTTACCCCGTTGGCAGTCACTGCGGATAATAATTCCTTGTTTGTGTTAGATGACATGAAGCAGGACAAAACTGGTGTTTTTAAATTCGATTTAAATACTGGCAAATATACCGATGTTTATACCGATCCTGCAGTGGATGTCACTGATTACAAAAGAACCAGTGATGGTCGTTCAGTCTATGCAGCGCAGGTTGATGATGGTCGTCCAGCCTATATTTTGTTATCTGATGAATTTCGCGAAGCCCAAGTCTTTAAAGACTTATTAGGCGCTTTTCCAGGTGAAGATGTCACTATCACCAGTAGTACCAAAGATTTAACCAAGTTTGTGGTCGCAGTAAGTTCAGACATCAGCCCGACTGCCTATTATTTGTATGATACGCAGAAAAATGCCTTGAGCCTGTTGAGTAAATCAAGCTCTGCCTTAAATGGTATCGAATTTGCTGCTGTAGAACCGATTAGCTTTTCCTCTTTTGATGGCATGAAAATTAATGGCTATCTAACCAAAGCGCCCAGCCAATCCGCTGAAAAGCCTCTCGTGGTGCTGGTGCATGGTGGCCCTCATGGCGTTCGTGATACCTGGGGATTTAATTCTGAAGTTCAGCATCTGGCGTTAGCGGGTTACAACGTATTGCAAGTGAACTATCGGGGTAGCGGCGGTTATGGCGATAAATTTGAAATGGCGGGTTACCGCCAATGGGGAAGTAATATTCAAAAAGATATTATTGCCGGCACTGAATGGGCCATCGCGCAAGGACATGGTAAAAGTGGCAACGTCTGTATCGTCGGTGGTTCATTTGGCGGCTACTCGGTGGTTCAAGCCTCTATTTTAAAACCTGAACTCTATCGCTGTGGCGTTGCAGTAGTTGGTGTCTACGATTTATCGCTAATGTACAAAGATGGCGACGTCCGTAAGTCCGGCTATGGCAAAAGTTATTTAAAACGTGTCATTGGTGAAGATCCGCAAGAATTGGCAAAATTCTCACCGAGTAAAAATGTCGCAGGCTTAAAAACTCATTTATTGATTGCACATGGTAAACGCGATGAGCGAGCGCCTATTTCTCATGCGGAAGCCTTAATTGCTGCGTTAAAAGCTGCGAATAAACCTTATGAATATCTGGAATTTGATGATGAAGCCCATGGTTTCTATGCGCCAGAAAACCAACTCATTTATTTGCGTAAAGTCGAACAATATTTGGCGACACATTTAAAGAAGTAAGTATTTAACACAACAATGAACGCCCAACATCCGCTTGATTTTGGGCGTTTTTTTTCGCTGAATTCACTGTTATTTTTGCTTTGGGCCCACTCATCTTTTCCTTTGCTCATTAAAAAGCCACTTTAAAACAGCTTGTTCCTGTCTGCTTATGCAAAATATTCAATAAATTTAGGGTTATACTAAGCACATAGTTGTCATACTTTTGACATCATCGATTGGTAATGTTGCCAGGTCTCCTAGTGTTAGGTGCGAATTTTATGTCTGTGTTTGAACATATCCTCATTATCACGTTGTTAATCAGTATTAGTGCCTTTTTTTCCATGTCTGAAATTGCCTTAGCTGCTGCGCGTAAATTACGGTTACGGCAACTTGCGGTGGACGGCAATGCCAAAGCGCAGTTAGTGCTGGATTTACAACAACATCCGGGTAACTTTTTTACCATTGTGCAGATCGGGCTGAACGCCGTGGCGATTTTGGGCGGCATCATCGGTGAAGCGGCATTTACGCCTTATTTTGTCAGTGTGTTACAAGTGGTTTATCAAGGGGCTTGGTTAGAGTCGATAGGTTTTGGCTTATCGGTATTCTTTGTCACTTCTTTATTTATTTTATTTGCTGATTTGATGCCGAAGCGCCTTGCCATGCTGGCACCAGAAAAAGTTGCGATGACCGTGGTGCGGCCCATTTTAACCTTGTTAGTGATGTTGAAACCTTTTGTCCTGTTCTTTAATGGCGTCGCAAATCTGGTTTTCCGAGTATTTAATGTGCCCATCCACCGCAAAGATCAAATCACGCCAGAAGATATCATCTCTATGATGGATGAAGGCGCTGAGGCTGGTGTGCTGCAGCAACAAGAGCATACTTTGCTCGAGAACGTGTTTGATATGGACCAGCGCACAGTGACTTCGGCGATGACGCCTCGCGAGAGTTTGGTCTTTTTCACCCTTGATGAAAGCACCGACAGTATCAAAGCCAAGCTGCTAGCCTACCCTCATGCCAGGTTTATGGTCTGCGAAGGCAATCTCGACAAAGTATTAGGATATGTCGAGTCGAGAGAGTTATTAATGCAAGTGCTCAATGAGCAGGATATTTCATTGAATAAGCCTGGGATGTTGCATAACGCACTGATTATTCCTGACAATTTATCATTGTATGAAGTCCTAGCCCATTTCAAAAGTTCAGGCGTTGATTTTGCGGTGATCCTCAATGAGTACGCCTTAGTGGTCGGCATGATCACGTTGAAGGATGTGATGAGTATTGTCATGGGAGAATTGGTCAACTCGGAGGAAGAGCAAATCGTCAAACGGGATGATGACTCTTGGTTAGTCGAGGGCCTGACGCCGTTAGATGATGTGATGCGAGTATTCGATATTGCCGAATTCCCTCAGCAAGAAAACTATGAAACCATCGCTGGATTTATGATGTTTATGCTGAGAAAAATCCCTAAACGCACCGATTTTGTGTTGTATCAAGGGTATAAATTTGAAGTGGTCGATATCGACAGTTACAAGATTGACCAATTACTCGTCACCAAAGTGGCGAAGGATGATGCAACAAGCTAAGCAGCCGTATTGCAGGTAAAGCAAGTTTTATCTAAATCAGCCCATCCCAAAATCAAAAAAGGATGGGCTTTAGCAATTTCCAAACATCAAGTTTACTGCCGAACCTGTCATCAGCTTCGGCAGCAATTGACTAACTTAGGACTGCGTTGTGCCTTTTTGCGCTGCGACCCACTGTTTAACACGCTGATCCAGGACCGACATGGGGACGGCACCGCCTAACAGCACCAAATCATGGAACGCCTTAATATCAAATTGTGGACCGAGCTCTTTGCGAGCATATTCTCGCAATTCGAGAATTTTCAACATGCCCAATTTATAGCCCAAGGCTTGGCCTGGCCACGCCATATAACGCTCAATTTCGCTGATCACATCGGAAGAGGCGCTACCAGTGTTACTCGCCATGTATTGGATAGCCTGTTCGCGACTCCAACGTTTGGCATGCAATCCGGTATCCACCACTAAGCGAACTGAGCGGAATAACTCGGCTTTTAAACGCCCTAAATCGCCAAACGGGTCATTTTTATACATGCCCATCTCATAAGCAACTTGCTCTGAGTATAAAGCCCAGCCTTCAGCATAAGCGTTGTACGGGGCAATTCGGCGTAATAATGGCAACTGCTCTTGCGCTAAATTGAGCGCGATTTGCCAGTGATGGCCCGGATTTGCTTCGTGGTAAGTCAGTGTTTTTAAATCGAATTTTGGATTGGCTTTCATATCGGCCAAGTTAATCCAATAAATGCCGGGCTTGCTGCCATCAATCGCTGGCGAAGTATATTGGCCGCCAGCGGCACTGTCTTGTACTTCCACGGGAATGCGTCTGACTTCAACCGGATAGGGCGGGCGAGTGGCAAATTGCTCACCGATGCGTTGGTCCATTTCCGCGATATAGCCATTCAAATCGGCCAGCAACTGCGCGCGGCCTTCATCCGTATCAGGGTATAAAAAACGCGGCTCATCATTGAGGGCGGCCATACGATCACCAACCGATCCTTCGTGGTAGCCATTGGCTTTGAGGATTTTATCCATGGTTTCGGTAATGCGTTTGACTTCAGCCAAACCAATTTGATGAATTTGCTCAGGGCTTAAATCGGTATCTCCGAGCTGTTTCACCGAATAAGCATAGAAAGCCTCGCCGCCCGGTTGCGCCCAGATCCCTGCATCTTGTTTGCCATGCGGCAGTGCTGCCGTCACTTGTTGATGCAGTTGACGATATGCGGGAGAAATGTCATTAGCAATCAGTGTTTCGGCTTGAGACAATAAGGCATCACGCTCAGCAGTGCTGATGTCTGAGACCGCAGCAATTTTCTTGGCAAAATCCAGATAGAGCGGATGCTGCTTGGCGTCAGTTGGGCTGTAATTCGTTAAAATGCTCAGTGTTTTTTCTAACAATACTCGTGGTGGCACCCAGTCCGATTGCACATCAGTCGTGAATTTGTCGCCAACTGCTTTGAGGGCAGGGCCAAATTGTTGTAAACGGCTCACGTAGTTTTGCGCATCAGTGGCGTTTTTGATGCTGTGAGAGTTGACTAAAGCACCCGCCATATCAATGATGGGGCCATTGATTTGATTGATAATAAATGGCGAATGGCCCATCCATACATCAATGTAGCCTTGTGTTACCGGCGCGAACCCCGCATAAAAACCAAAAATATTCGCCATAACTTGTTGGTTTTCTTGCTGTTCAGCGGTCGTTGGCGCTTTGCTCAGTGCATCTGCTGCTTGTTGCATTTGACTGCGTAGGTCATGTTCCCCTTTGCTGTGATAAAACTCCATCGCAGCAGCGAAAGGTTTGCCGACTTGTTGCTCACTGAGGCTATAGGCACTGGCACTTAACGGGCGGGCTTGAAACAAGGCTTGGGTGCCTTGTTGGTAAATGCTGTCGAGGCTTGGTTGTGCGCTGACCACTGTTGAAGGTTGCTGCGGTGATGGGGCTTCAGTGCATTGCGTCAGTAAAGTGCAGCTCAATACTGCAACTGCGATAAGTGATAATCGCATCAGAGTTCCTTATTTTGAATTATTGGTAGAGTGACTATGATACACAAAACTAGCGGTTTGCTGCAGGCATGCTCTGCCTGCTTGTTAGTTTTTCATTCAACAAATCGCTTGGAAAAGCGGGCTCGCTATAAAACTGGTCTGGAAACCAGTTATACTGGCGTAGTTTTTCGCTTGAACTGCCGCCATGATTGAAAAAAATAGCCCTGCCTATCGTCAAATTACGCTGATCCTCAGTTTTGCTGCGGTGGTAGTTTTTGCTTGTTTGCACGCGCTACAACCTTTGTTACCTGAGTTAAGTCGTAGCCTTGCATTATCCGAATTGCAGACCAGCTGGACCTATGCCATCGGCACGCTCTCGCTGGGAATTTCTTTATTGTTTTATGGCGCTTGGTCGGACGCCTTTGGCCGCCGCGGACTATTGCTGCTGACTTTAGCCGGGATGTCGCTCTGCACTTTAGCCTTAACTCAAGTCGAGTCTTATCACGCTTTATTGTTTTGGCGAGCCTGCCAAGGTTTCTGCTTAGGCGGTTTACCGGCTATTGCAATTGCCTATTTGGGAGAAGAATTGGCGCCGCCAGCCATGGCTACAGCGGTCGCGAGCTATATTAGTGCCAGTTCATTAGGCGGCATTTCTGGTCGTCTGCTGGCTGGTTTTTTTGCTGATTTGGGCCATTGGCCTTGGGCATTTTGGCCTTTGTTTGTGTTGTCTTTGCTGTTAACGCTAGGGGCTTTTCGTTATTTACCAGCCTCACAACATTTTCAGGCGAAACCATTTTCTTGGCGGCAAGCATTTCGCGATCAATGGTTTCATTTGCAGCAACCGGTGTTGTTAACCACGTTTATTATCGGGGGCTTGAACTTTTTTATCTTCGTGAATCAATATACTTATATTAGTTTTGTCTTAGCGGCAGAGCCTTTTTTGCTGAGTAGTGGTTGGATTGGTTTGTTATTTTTAACCTATCTCACTGGCACCTTGGGTTCGGCGTTGTCTGGACGGATCGCACAGCGACTTCACAGCACTCATGCGATGGCGCTGGGGGTTTTGGTGATGATTTTAGGCTCGTTAGTCACGCTTGGCCAAACGATCTTACTGATTGTGCTAGGGTTTTTTATCAGTGCTTTTGGCTTTTTCCTCACCCATAGCCTAGCCAGTCGCTGGGTTAATCAACATGCGCAAAAAGCCAAAGCCAGTGCCAGCGCGTTATATTTGGTGTTTTATTATATCGGCGCTAGTACGGGTAGTTTTTACCTGCAACCGTTTTGGCAATGGGGGCAGTGGTATGGCGTGATTATTGGTTCTTGCTTGATGTTGGCACTGACTTTAGGCTTGTGTCTGCATTTGCGTCGTTATCCACAATCAGTGCGTGATTCAACTCAATACTGAATGGTTCAGCTCAGTAATTGCAGAAATTGCTCTGTTTCCTCTGCACTAAGCTCGCGCCATTGCCCCACAGGCAACTCAGCTAACTCCAGACTTTGCAGGCGAACCCGCGTGAGACTCTGAACGCGTAAGCCCACCGCTTTGCACATCAACCGAATTTGGCGATAGCGTCCTTCAGTGATAGTGATATGAAATTTAGCCCCTTGCACTTGGCTGATCTGGCAAGGGCGCGGCTCAATCCACTGGTTCGCTCTTTGGTAGGCGGGGCCTTTGGTGAGTTCAGCTAATTGCGCGGCTGAAGGCTCAGGTGTCACTGCTAACACATATTCCTTTTCATGAGCAAAAGTGGGATGTAACAGCCTTTGTGCTAAATCGCCACGATTGGTCAGCAGTAACAGCCCGGCACTGTCTTTGTCTAAACGGCCAACCGGGAACAGGCCTTTGGGCAAGTCTGCCAGCAATGCGCCAATACTATTCGCATCATCGAGGCGGATATTACAATCGATGCCCACAGGTTTGTGATACATCACCAGCAAAGGTTGGCTTTGCAGTGATAGTACAGAGCCCTGATAGGTGACGATATCGTCACTTGCAAGCAGTTGTAATGGTGCGGCAACCGCACCATTGACCAGGATTTCCCCACGACTAATCAGCGCTAACACTTGTTTGCGTCGGCCCAAGCCGGCGCGAGCGAGCGCTTGCCATAGTCGTAGCGGAGCCGTCATTAATTCTCGCTAGCCACTTTGGTTGTTGGCTTGGGTGAGCGGCGTGGCGGGCGAGAGTTGGTTTGCACTGGCTTGTTCGCGCTTTGGTTGTGCTGCGGCTTTTTCACCTTCGGAGCTTGACCGAGCGCTTGGTCTTGCGCTTTGTTTTGGCCTTGCGCTCTGGCTTGGCCTTGCTTTTGCCCTGGGTTGTGGCGATTTTGCGTTGCAGCCTGTGTTGAACCGTTGCCAGTTGGTTTTGCTTTTTGTTGCGGGCGTGGCGGACGCGGCGGGCGGACCGTCAATTCTTTATCATTCATCTGGGGCACGACTACGCCAGAAAGTTCGACCACAGGGATTTTCATGCCAATTAATTTTTCGACTTGTTTCAGCTGCGCCATTTCATCTGGGCTGACTAATGAAACGGCTAAGCCTGACATGCCCGCACGGCCAGTTCGACCAATTCGATGCACATAATCAGCGGCGCCGCGAGGCAGCGCAAAATTCACCACGTACGGCAGTTGGGCGATATCGATACCGCGGGCGGCAACATCAGAAGCAACCAGCACACGAATTTCATTATTTTTAAAGCCACTCAATGCCGCGGTGCGGGCATTTTGGCTTTTGTTGCCATGAATAGCGGCAGCCGAAATACCGGCGGCATTTAATTTCTCTGTCAAACGGTTGGCTTCGTGTTTCGTTGCCATAAACACTAAGACTTGTTGCCACTGGTGAGTTTCCAGCAGATGGATCAAGGTGCCCGTTTTTTGGCCCTTGGCCACATGATAAACCTGCTGTTCAACCTTTTCTGCCGTTGAATTTTCAGGCGTCACACTAATTGCGACTGGATCTTTCAACAGCTTGCTGGTTAAGCCTTGGATATCATCGCCAAAAGTGGCTGAGAACAACAAGTTTTGCCGAATTTTAGGTAACAAGGCTAAGATTTTTTGGATGTCGCGGATAAAGCCCATATCGAGCATACGGTCGGCTTCGTCCAATACCAGCATCTCAACTTCGTTCAATTTGACGGCATTTTGACCGACTAAATCCAATAAACGGCCTGGCGTGGCAGTCAAAATATCGACTCCCCCACGTAATCCCATCATTTGGGGGTTAATGCTGACGCCACCAAACACCACCAGATGTTTGAGCTTCGGGTCCATGAACTGACTATATTTGCTGATTTGCTCGCCGATTTGCGCAGCAAGTTCACGGGTTGGCGTTAAAATCAAGGCGCGAACTGGACGCGGGTGAGCCACTTTGCGTTGACTGAGTTTTTGCAAAATTGGCAGCACAAAACTGGCAGTTTTCCCTGTGCCTGTTTGGGCTGCAGCCATGACATCGCGACCAGACAGCACCGCAGGAATGGCTTGCTGTTGGATCGGTGTTGGCGTTTCATAACCCGCCGCAGCGACCGCTTTAACAATAACAGCATCAAGATTTAACGAACTAAACGACATGCATAACCCCAAGTAACCACAGCACGCCACAGTGGGGCTGTACAAAAAAGTCGCGCATTCTAACGTGTTACTGAGCGATAAGCTATGACTTTAGGACGTGACTAACCATAAAGCGCCGCGGCAATACTACAAAGCCCTTTACCAACCGAGCCAAAGCGATCGCCGCGAATGATAGGGGTGGTGGGTAATACTTGTTGTAACACGGCAATGATGCCAGCTGCCGCTGAAGCGCCACCCGTTAAAAAAATCTGATCTGGCAAAACAGCCGCCTGCTGCAAACAGCCTTCGATCAATTTGCGGATACCATTTAATTCCACATAAATCGCTTGTTGTAGCTGTTCACTGTCCAGTTCGACACTTAAAGTTGCTGCTAAGCGAGACAGTTCAACGCGGGAAGTGCGTTGACTGGCCAAGGCAATTTTACTGTGTTCGGCTTGCTGGACTATGTAATAGCTCAGGTGCTGCTGATACAAACTCAGCAGTCTGCTGACGCGTTCAGGCTCTGCTGCTTGTGCAATCAGTTGCTCAATCACTGGCAACGTGTTGGTTTGGTAAAAATGCTCTTGCGCATGAATATCAATAATATTGACGGCATCACTAAATAATGTCGATGGCAGTGGACGACCCGATAACGCCAAAGAGCCTCGACCTAGACTCGGCATCAAGCCATAAATCGCAAGTTTGATATCCATGTCGACCCCTCCGATGCGACGACCGGCATGGCCAAGCAAATCCGGCGTTCTGTCTGCAATGTGCCGGCGCTTCGGGCCTAAGCGAATAAAGCTGATATCGGAAGTCCCGCCGCCAATATCAACCACTAAGACCGTTTGTTCTTGCGATAGCGTCCGTTCATATTCAATGGCTGCAGCCACAGGTTCATAAGCAAACTGAATTTCTTTAAAGCCCACCGCTTGCGCTGCTGCTCTGAGAATTTCTTCGGCGCGATCATCGCCTTTGGCGCCATCGATGCCTTGAAAGTGGATGGGTCGGCCAAGAACGGCATAAGACAAATCATTGCCCAAAGTTTGTTGACGAATATGCTGAAGCAGCAAAGCACAAACTTGTTGATAAATTTGGGTTTGCCCTGGCGTTAGTCGCGACCCTAGCATTGATTTCGGCGAACGAATAAACACGCCGCCGAGCGGATTTTGGCTATATTGTTGGTGAGCCGCCTGCCCGAGATAGACAGGTTGTTGCGCTCGGAGCAATTGCGCCAAACTCGGCGCGGCTGCGTCCTCATCCTCAACCATTGGTTTTTCAATATAAAGTGCAGAACTTAGGTAGGGGCTGCCTTCTTCTAACGGCCATAAGATCGGTTCGTTGTCTGCAAGGTAGCCTGCAGTGCAATTCGAAGTGCCAAAATCAATACCCGCATAATGGATGGAAGGTGTCATAAGTGTCCAAAATATAAGAAGCAAAGCCAGTGACAGTTCAACTTGAACGCAAATGAACGTGAACGCAAATCAACTGGAACGCATATCAACCGGAACGTATATCAACTGAGTGCAGTATTCAGTCCAGCCTGTTTTGCCGCAGAGTATACCGAAATTACAAGAATAATTTGCGGATGATGGCACCAATTTTGCTTTGACTGGTTAAGGTTAAGCCATTTCAACGACAATAATGACATTTTGTCCCTCGTTGAACTTCATAAGGAACCCGTTGCATGGGATCTTTTGCGCTCTATTTGTTGCTGCGCTGAGAGTTTTCCTGCTTTGTGGGCCTGTTGGCAGAGTAATAAAGAGGAGCGCGCAATGAAAGCGACTAAGCAAATACTTTTTGGGGTACTGATTTTCGTCGCTGTCAGTGCTTGTCAGCCCCTCACGCAACGGCAAGATAATGCCGCGCCCATGCAAAGCAATGCCGCCATGCCAGTATTAGTTTATACCGAACGTTTGGCTGACCAGTTATTCACAGGCCTTGCAGCAATTCCCCGCGGCGCTATTGCGGTTGTCAGTTTCACTGAGCTGAAATCTCTAACGCCAGATCCTTACAATCTGTCACTGAATCTGCTTGGCCTGCAGTATCAAGAAAGTATGATGGCGGTGGCCAGCCAACGCGGCTATCAAGTGAAAGAATTAAGGTTAGCCAAGGCTGTGACCATTCATGCTGATCATGAACGCCAACTCAGCCGGGATATTACTGAATTAGCCACTGCGCAATCAGTGCGATACGTCATTGTCGGTACGCTCAATCAATCTGAATTTTATACTACAGTCAACGCAAGATTGGTCGATATACAAAGTAATACGGTCATTGCAGCCGCTTCTGATGTCGTTCCAGCGGAAGTGTTGGGACAAACTGAACAACTGCAACTGCGCCAACAAAAACTTTACCGCTCCAGTGGTCGTTAATCGAATACTTGGAGCGCAAGCGCGGTCGATTGCAAAAGCCCGACATGGTGCTTAGATGGCAGAATTGAATGGGGATAATATGAAAACCACTTTGAGTTTAATCGGTTTGTCAGTTTGTGTGCTGACGGGGTGTGCCTCGATGCAAAACTGGCAACGCTTTCAAGAGATTGACAAAGGCCAAACCCAAACACTCACTGCTGCGAAACCGCAGCCCAGTGCCAACAATACGATTTTGCTGCCCAATGGCCAACTGCAAACGACGCCAGCACCGGCGTTTGTGACCCCAGCAAATTACAATGGCGCTGCGTATCAAGCAACTCGCCAAGCAGGGATAGTCAGTGCGCCTTTATATCAACCGCAATCGATGTTGAATGTGAATCAGTATGTGCAAGGGATGATGCATGATTTAGTGGCCAACTTGAATGATGTAAAACCGCAAATGATTGTTGGCGTCACCAGCTTTGTTTACCTTGATGGATCATACGAGCAAGCTGATCTGCTAGGAAATCAATTGTCTGAAAGTTTTATGCATGAAGTGCATCAATTTGGACTGAACGTCGTGGATTTCAAAACCACCGATTATATTCGAGTAACGCCCAAAGGGGATTTTGTCTTTAGTCGCGATTTTATGGAACTGCGCGAAGAACAACCGATTGAATTTGTGTTAGGGGGCACCTTAGTTCAGCATCAAGGCGGCACCTTGGTCAATGTCAGACTCGTTTCAGTGGCATCAAAAAAGGTACTGGGAACGGCACAAGGCTTTATTCCTGACAATGTGGTCAATGCCTTGCAGGAATCGTCAGCGCCTGGAAAATTGTTGTTAAAGCAAGGGGAGTAAGATGCGTCAACTCACGGCAGTGCTGTTACTCAGTAGTTTAACTTCCTGTGCTCAGTGGTGTGAGTGCGAGAATAATCCTCAAGCGAACAATAGTAGTGCGACTGCCACTTCGGTGGTTGAGTCAAACACCCAGGTGACTTCAACCGAGGATGATTCGTTATATACTCGCCCTATGCGTGAAGCACCGCCCGTGGATAGCGCTGTGACACCTTCGCAGTTAGATATGTTGGCCAAGGATCCAAACGCCCAACCAATCAATTTAGATCAAAGTTTTGTCCGCGCTGCCGAGAAACCAGCCTTGACTCGCAAAATGTTACCCTCTGAAATTGCGCAAGCCGGCTATGGCCAAGTGGGGTTGTCAACCCAACCTGAGCTTATCCATAGCAAGAAACAATTGTCGGATTATGCGCAGCAAATGGCTTTTAAATTGATGAATTTCGAAGCGCTCAAAGGCGCGCGAGTCGGCGTTGCCAGTTTCGTTGAGTTTGATGAAACTTTGCAAGCCACCACGCCGTTGGGCAACCAATTTGCTGAAGCCTTAGCGACAGTGCTGCCGCAATATGGTGTTGATATTATTGAATATAAATTAACGAAACACTTAGCTATCGGGGCTAGTGGTGACTTAGCCTTATCGCGTCAAATCGATGAGCTGCATGAAGAAGTCGGCATGGATTATGTGCTGACAGGTACTTTAGTGAGTACTCGACGCGGTGTGCAAATCAATAGTCGGGTTGTTTCGGTGAATGATCAGAGGGTAATTGCCTCAGCATCAACCTTATTACCAAATCTGGTTTTACAACAAATCCAACCTTAGTCTCTAGCCGTGGTGTGGGGCTGTTTGTGGCAGCTCCAATGTTCATTCCATTGATGATTACGGCTGAAATGCGCTGAAAGACTGTGTGCTAACCGCATGGTTTTTGGCCATTTTTAGGGTTCACACTGCAAACTCTCTCTGTTACACTGCCAACACAGTTGCCCTGTAGTTAAACTGGATATAACGGGTGCCTCCTAAGCGCCAGTCGTGAGTTCGAGTCTCGCCAGGGCAGCCATTAACAAGTTAACTTCGTCGTAAAAACCGCCTATCAACTGAACCCATCTAAAGCCATTTCTCAAGTCAGGCCTTGGTCCAGCGCCGATAGTTACTCCTCTTCAATCGTTTCGCCAAATTCATCGACAGGTTTTGCCACGACTGTTGCAATGTCGCCAATCTGAATATTTGCCAGCAATTGTTGGTCGATACTTTGTGCCCAGGCCACGGTTGAGCTCACTTGGGTGACCTCAATATTTAATGACGTCGGCGCCAACAAAGGCTGCGTTTGACCAAAACTATCGCGCAATTCTCGGCGATGGACTAACTGGAATTTATCGCCTACGGCAACACCATGCAGTTGTCCAATATTAAGCAAGACTTGGTTTTCTTTAACTTGAATAATCTCAGCTTCTATTGCTTCACAGCGTAAGGCCTCTTCCACATCTAAAGCCGCGGCATTTAGAATTTGTGCCGCTGATTTGCCATAAGGCGTCTCCCAGAACCGAAAATCTTGCGGATTGAACGCTGTTGTTTTGCGATAAGTCCAGACTGCAGAAGTTTGATATTTTTGACTGAAAATCTGGCGATTTTCTGCTAAATCATGAACATTCACTTGCAAATGGAAATAACGTTTTCTGTCCGGATCGCTCCAAAATTCCCAATTCACACCTGTTTGATCACCCAGAGAAATATCATCCAAATCAGCAGTTAATAAATAGCGAGCGCCATGTTGTTGTAGGATAGCTTTGCGTTCTTGATAACTTAATTGCTTGGCAACCACTGGATTATTAAAATTTTCCGGCCAACTGCTATGGCTAATTTCAGTCAATTTTTCTTGAAAAACTTTACTACTGACTCGGCCTAATTCGAACAAATTACCGATGACGGCTTGCTCTGGCGTGACGATGGCAAAGGGGGCAACCAATAATTTTTTGCGGTAGCCGACATTTGGGCAAATGGGTTCTGAAGGCACAATATCCGCATGAATAGTGACTTCGAAGAGCCCATCATTTTTACGCTCCGACACAATTTGCACTTGCTGCATATCGCCATAACTGCGGACTTGCAGCTTTTCTCGTGTCAATAAACCATCAGTCACTTCTTGCACACTGCGCACACTGACCCCAGCAAATAACAAAGCACGTCTGACCGCATCTTCCGTCGCTTGGGCACGAGCTGTGGCAACGTCACCCGCTTGGATTGTTGCTTGGCCAGAGGCTTCAATCCATTGTGCGTGGGCTGTTGCCGTTGAACAGGCAAGTGCCAGCATAGCGAGCTTTTTCATAGCAAAGTTCTCCAATACGTTCAGACTATTTTCTTAACGGTTGCTTTTATCATGCAGGGGTGCAAAACCCGGCAAAACACAATAATTCTGACTGGGAAGCCATTGGCTTCATTTAGATATTACCAAAGCAATTTTTGTGCCTGTATGTGTGATCAACATGATTTGTTTGAACGATGGAATAGTTGGCGCGAAATCTGCAATGAATTTATGAAGTAAATCAGCCAATTTTAACCGGTTGGTATCGTCGAGGTCGGCGCTGAGTATCGCTGACTCACGAAGTGATGCCAAGCGAAGTGCAGAAAGCTAAATGCAGAGGTTTTTATGAAACAACTCATGGTCTTCATTACCATTCTCTTTTTGACTGCTTGTAGTAGTTGGATTGATAAAGAGGTGGTTTATGAGACGGTTCCGCCTGAAAATTTCCCTGTAATTAAGGCTGTTGGCTATGCGCCTATTGCAGAGCAGAAGGGCGAAAGTCCTGAACAGCGCATGTTACAGGCGATGAAGGCATCTAAATTAGAGGCCTATCGTGAATTGGCGGAACAAGTCTATGGTCAGAAAATTGACTATAAAGTGACCATGCAACAAGCGGTGGTCGGCAATGACCAACTCAAAGCTTCTTTACAGGGGCTGATCCGGGGGGCTCGGGTGATTAAGACTTATCCAGTAGGGGAGTTTTATGCCACTGAGTTGGAGCTGGATTTTAAACTGGTATATGACCTATACCAGAACTCACAACCAGTTCGTCGCATACAATCAGTGAAATATTATTGAGTTTCGCAGCGCTGGGGCGACACCGGCGATTTATGCCTTAATGCCTTTACCTAAACTATCAATAGAGGGTTTGCCTTTCGCGTTATAGGTTAAACCTGACTTTCCGCGATTTTGGAGAAGTTCATGTTTGAAACGTTCAATCACCAGTTGGCTTTGCTCAAGCGTGAGCCGGTTGATTTCATTTTGTTCTTTACATTGCGCTAAAATCTGATCTGTCGCTTGGACTTGGGCAATAAAATCAGGATGTTGCTTCAGTTTTTCCAACTCTGGCAACTGGCTGATGGCCGCGTCGAGTTGTTGTATTTGCTCTAAACAGGCCATTTTTTCATGGGCACCCGCTTCGAGCTGTGCAATGTCTCGTTCACTAATCGCTTTAAATTCTGCCTGCAGAAGAGACAAAAGCACCCGGAGGTGCTCTTGTTGCGAAATCAATAAGGAAAGGTCGAGGGAGATGGTATTCATTTTCTACCGAACAACTCGCCTTCAAATTGAACAATGCGTTTTGCTAACTGTTCAACATTGATTTGGTATTTGCCTTCAGAAATGGCTTGTTTGATGCGATCTACTTTTTCTTGATCGATGCCAGTACTGTTCGTCGCTTTTTCAGTTGCTTTGGTGAACTGCTGCGCTTGTACAGTCAATGAGACAGAATCCTGTTTTTGGGCAGGAGAGCTCATCACCGCTTGCTGTTGTTGTGCAACCTGTTGTTTTTGAATGTTTTGATCTACTTTGTCAGTTTTAACTGTGGTGGTAGAAGCAACACCTTGATTCACATTAATCGCCATTTTGACACCCTCACCAGAACTCTGGTTCTTTCCTTAATTTTATTAACGGCTGGCAGCAAAAAAACTTTAGAGAAATTTATAACTTTATTGCTATTTTTTTTATGGCAGTGACACTACCGACAACTGTGCGTCCGGATTGCAGATTTTGCACTCGCACATTTTCTCCTAAAGCTCCATCCGATAAGGCTTTGCCAGAGGCGGAAACGACCAAATTGTCAGAAATCCCTTCAATTGTAACAACATCTCCCTTACATACAAGACAAAGATCAGAATTGACGATAATTTGTCCGACATTCAGGCTTCTTTTGGTCCGAGCGCCCACCACAAAACTCGGATCTTGCATGATTTGACCGCGAGCCTGGGCTATTTCTCGTTCTTGCAAACTAATGGATTCGGTTGTGATGACACTTCCCGCCGGTAACTGCCGATTGCTAATTAAGGTCATCACAATTTTACTGACTTTAGCATTTAAATAAAGCTGCCATCCTTCGGCATCTTTGCATTGCACTCTAATGCTATTTTGCGTTTGGATGTTTGGATTGACTAAGCTAAATTCCAAAGGTTCTGTGCAATAGCGAGTACTCAATCGACTATCCACTTGAGGCATGGTGATTTTGATATTTTCTCCGACTTGCTGAACTAACTGAGCTTGTAACCAGGACTGAGCCTCTTCGCTTAGTTGTGCCATACTGAACTCAGTGGCTGATAACTGTAGGCTAAAGAGGCTCAGTGAGAGCCCATAAAGCGGATAGCGGAACAGTGGACGGAAAAAATTATCGTACATTTTCATATAGTTTCAGCTATGCTTACTCAACAAAGGGTTATAACATACCAAGTGTGTCAATTTTCAGTGATTTGCCTTAGTCGTTAGGACTTAAGCAAGAATCGATCCTGAATTCATTCCGGGGAGTTTCTCATGGCGGGTATTCTTGATTCAGTTAACCAGAGAACGCAGCTGGTTGGTCAAAACCGGTTGGAATTGCTTTTATTCCGTTTGGCTGGGCGTCAACGTTTTGGCATCAATGTGTTTAAAGTCCGTGAAGTGCTGCAATGCCCACCACTGACTGCTATCCCCAAACGGAACAAATTCGTTCGAGGGATAGCGCACATCCGGGGCCAAACTATTTCAGTGATTGATTTGAGTTTAGCCACTGGTGGTCGTCCGATTGAAAACGTGAAAGATAGTTTTATTATCATTGCGGAGTACAATCGTTCGGTGCAAGGATTCTTGGTGAACTCAGTTGAGCGAATTATCAACATCAATTGGGGTTCAATTATGCCGCCGCCAAAAGGGACTGGTGGGCGCTCTAGTTATTTAACTGCAGTCACTGAAATTGACAAAGAGTTAGTTGAAATTATCGACGTTGAAAAAATCTTGGAAGAAATTTCACCGTCACCAACCATGATCACGACCGCAGTAGAAACGTCGTCAATCACCCAAGACTTAGGGGATAGAACGATTTTGATTGCGGATGATTCTGCCGTTGCTCGTAATCAGGTGAAACGTGCACTTGAAGGTTTAGGCATCGCGATGCATTTAGTCAAAAACGGTCGCGAAGCATTAACCTATCTTCAAGAGTTGGCTAAAACCTGCGAAAAATCAGTCACTGAGAAAATAGGTCTGTTGATTTCCGACATCGAGATGCCGGAAATGGATGGTTATACCCTGACTGCAGAGATCCGACTAGATCCCATGCTCAAAGATCTTCATGTGATTTTGCATACCTCTTTAAGTGGGGTTTTTAACCAGCAGATGGTGCAAAAAGTAGGTGCCGATGATTTCATTGCGAAGTTTAATCCCGATGAATTGGGCGAATCTGTCCGGAAGTGGCTGCATGAAGATTAATTGCTTGAGGTTGTCGGGTGAATAGAGAGTTACACGACAGCGAATATAAACTGTTCAGGGATTTTCTTGAACAGCAGTGTGGTATTGTGCTGGGCGAAAATAAACAATATTTGGTGAAAAGTCGCCTAGCACCCCTTATGCAGCGGTTTAACTTGGCGAGTCTGTCCGAATTAGTCAGTAAGACCTTAAGCCCGTTCGAACGGCAATTACGTTCCGCTGTAATTGACGCCATGACGACCAACGAGACTTTGTGGTTTCGTGATAATTATCCCTACGAGCTTCTGAAAAAACAGATTTTTCCTGAACTCGAGAAAGATCATCGCACTGTCAAAATTTGGTCAGCGGCAAGTTCTTCTGGCCAAGAGCCTTATTCTATTGCGATGACAGGACTTGAATATCAGCAGTCAAAGCCTGGCTCTTTTAGCTTAGGTATCCAAATTTTAGGCACCGATATCTCCAACGCTATGTTAGATCATTGTCAAAAAGCTGAATATGATGGTTTGGCTTTGTCTCGCGGTTTGTCACCAGAGCGCCGCAGCAAATTTTTTGAAGACAGTGGCAATGGCATGATGCGAGTGAAAGATCTGGTACGAAAAAATGTTAGCTTTCGGCACCTCAATCTATTAGATAGCTATACCTTGTTAGGAAAATTCGACATTATTTTTTGCCGAAACGTTCTGATCTATTTCTCACCTGAGGTAAAGGCAAAAATTATCCGCCAATTTGCCCAGTCGCTAAATCCCCGCGGCTATTTATTCCTCGGAGCCTCTGAGTCATTGTCGAGTTTAAACTCTGATTTTGAAATGATCCGTTGTAACCCAGGCATCATCTATCGGAAAAAATCTTGATTTCATTGAGTTTTTTCTAACCAACATGTTTATTTTCAGTAGTGACTAACTTTTGACTCCATTTTTGGCCTGACTCTTGCTTTCTTTTCAATATCGAATCAGAAAGTGAGGGGGCGTTATGGCCATCAGCTTTAAAAACGCATTTGGATTGCACGAGCAAGGCATGTTGTTGCGGGAGCAGCGGACGGTGTTGCTCGCCAATAATATTGCCAATGCGGATACTCCAGGCTACAAAGCCAAAGATTTAGATTTTAAAGCGGCACTTGCCAATGCCCAAGAGCGGCAATCGACGCCTATTCGCCGTACTCACGAAAACCATTTTGATATCTCTATTACACCTCACAAAGAAGTGAAATATCGCATGCCTGATCAAACAGATACTGGAGATGGCAATAGTGTGGATATTCACCGAGAAAGAAATGCCTTTACCGAAAACAGCATGGAGTATCAATCTTCATTGCAATTTTTGAACGGTAAAATCAATGGGTTGAAGAAAGCTTTAGGAGGGCAAGCCTAATGAGCCTATACCGAGTTTTTGATATTGCCGGATCTGGGTTATCAGCTCAGGCCGTTCGCTTAAATACCACCGCAAGTAACATTGCTAACGCCGAGAGTGTCAGCAGCAACTTGGATAAGACCTATCGGGGTCGTCACCCAGTATTTGCGGCTGAATTTGACCAAGCCTTAGGGGAGCAAAGCGGCGCTGGAGTGAAAGTACTTGGCATTGTCGAAAGTGATGCTCCTCTGACGACGGAATACAATCCATCGCATCCTTTGGCAGATGAAAACGGCTTTATCTACAAACCCAATGTGAATGTCATGGAGGAGATGGCGAACATGATTTCTGCCTCCAGATCCTATGACGCTAACGTGCAAATTGCCGATGCGGCAAAGCAGATGCTTAGCCGTACATTGACCCTTGGCCAGCGCTAATAAGGAGTAGTTCATGACCACCATTTCCGGCACTGGCAATAGTTTCCTTGATTCTCTCAAGGGAACAGATCAAAACACCAAGAGCAATGACTCAGGGGCTTTGACCCAGTCAGATTTTTTCTCGTTATTGACGCAGCAGTTGGCATTTCAAGATCCAACCAAACCAGTTGAAAACGATCAAATGATTGCTCAGATGACCAACTTCACGATGGCTGACGGTATTAGTTCTTTAAATACTAATTTTAAAGATTTCGCGGCCAGCATGAATTCTAATCAGGCGCTACAAGCCTCGACACTTGTTGGTCGCACTGTGCGAGTCAATTCCGATCAGTTGGTATTTGATGGAACCAACAATTCCTATGGGTCGGTTGATGTCCCGAGTAACACGTCGATGATGAAGGTCAATATTTATGATGCCTCTGGCGCGTTAGTTAAATCGCAGTCGGTGGAAAATCCTGAATCTGGCAAATTCGAATTGGCTTGGGATGGCACAGATAATGCTGGGAATAAACTAGACCGGGGCCTGTACTCGATGAAAGTAGAGGCCACGATTAATGGAAAAAATGAAACCTTAACGACTTCAAGTTATGTCCCTGTGGCCAGCGTCACACTGGGTAACTCAACGAGTGGCATGACACTTAATTTGTTAGGGCTTGGTGCTAAAAAATTGTCTGACGTGCTGGAAATTGCCGCAGGTTAACCCAAATAACGAGGTGAATTATGAGTTTTAATATTGCATTAAGCGGGTTAGCCGCCGCCCAAAAAGATTTGGATACTACGGCTAATAACATTGCCAACGTAAACACCACAGGTTTTAAAGAATCTCGTGCTGAGTTTGCAGATGTGTACGCAGGGTCGATTTTTTCGCCAGGCCGCACCAAAGTCGGTGATGGTGTAACGACTTCTTCCGTCGCCCAGCAATTCAGCCAAGGCGCTTTAAAATTCACCAGTAACTCATTAGATATGTCGATTACTGGCGATGGTTTTTTTGCGATGACGCCAGATTTGTCTTCCCGCGATATGACGTTTACGCGCGCAGGGGCGTTTAAATTAAGCAAAGACAATTTTATTATCGACAGTAGTGGCAATTTTCTGCAAGGCTACCCAGTAGACCCAAGCACAGGTTCTGCCAGTTCGGTGAGTTTGAGTACCACGCGGCCTATTCAAATTCCGAGTACCGCGGGTGCCCCACGTTCTACTCAGAATGTGTATTTGACAATGAACCTGAACTCGACTTTGACAGCACCAACCGGTGGATGGGCAACCTTTAATCCAGGCGATAAAGCGACTTATAACGCTGGTTCAACCACTTCAACCACGATTTATGACAGTTTAGGTGAGCCGCATATTTTAACGTTCTATTTCCGTAGATCAGCCACAGCGACTGATAACAACTGGGAAGTTTATGCCACATTTGACAATAACACTGCAGTCCCTCCAGCGGCAGGTGCTTATTTTGGTCCGCAAGTGTTAGATTTTGATGCCAATGGTGTTCCTTCAAATCCTATCACGGCATCAATGCCTGATTTGGTATTACCGAATACGACACTCAACAGCCCGCCATACTTGAATAACGGTGCCCAGTTTACCAGTAATGTAACAGTGAATTTTAGCAACCAAGCTGGGACGAATTTTCCGACGCAATACTCAAGTAAGTTTGAAGTAGGTTCGCTCAGTCAAGACGGCACCACAGTTGGTCGCTTAACGGGGATCGATATCGATGCTGCTGGGAAAGTCATGGCCAGTTACAGTAATGGCGATCAAACATTTTTATCACAAATTACCTTGGTGAAATTTGCGAACCCGCAAGGTTTGACCCAAGCTGGCAATACCTCATGGAAAGCTAGTTTACGATCTGGTGACGCGCTAGCCGGTGAAGCAAATAGTGGTACTTTAGGTGCTGTGAACTCATCAGCACTGGAGCAATCCAACGTGAATTTAACTAATGAATTAGTTGATTTGATTGCGGCGCAGCGTAACTTCCAGGCAAACTCACGGGCTTTGGAAGTCAATAGCTCGTTACAGCAGACTGTACTTCAGATCCGATAATTTCCTTCTCTTGAATGATGCAAAAAGGCCACCTCCGGGTGGCTTTTTTGCATCATTGCTTTGCTTAAATTTCATACGGAAATTCTGGCATCATCCTTGCTTTATGTTGCTATCAGCAGTGGGAGATTACCATGGATAACTTACTTTACATCGCGATGAGCGGCGCCAAAGAGAACATGAATGCATTAGCACTCCGTTCTAATAACCTTGCTAATGCGACAACAGTTGGTTTTAAAGCAGATTTACAACAGGCCAGAGCAATGCAGGCGTTTGGCGATGGTTTGCCAACTCGCGTGTTTGCGATGTCGGAATCACCCAGTCAGAATTTTGACGCTGGTGAAATCAAAGTGACCGAAAACGAGTTGGACATTGCTATTGGTGGCGATGGCTGGTTCGCTGTGCAAGATGCAAAGGGCGCCGAGGCTTACACTCGCGCTGGTAACTTGAAAATCAGTGCTGAAGGGATCCTGCAAGATGCCGAGGGACGTCCAGTGCTCGGTGAAGGCGGCCCCATCGAATTACCTCTCCCACTGAACAAACTTGAAATTACTGGGGATGGTACCGTGATGGTATTACCGCTTGGAGCTCCTGCGGCAGGTATGGTTGAAGCGGGGCGGATTAAATTAGTGAACCCAGCTCGCACTGATATTCAAAAAGGCAACGATGGGTTGTTTCGGCGTAAAGATGGTGCAGTTGCCGAAGTTGATCCCTTGGTGACAGTCATTGGTGGTGCGATAGAGGGAAGTAACGTCAATGCTGTGGGTGAAATGTCGTACCTGATCGCTCTGCAGCGGCAATATGAGCTGCAGGTCAAAATGATGAAAACCGCAGAAGATATGGACCGTCAGCAGAATCAACTGTTAAGAATTATCTAGCGCTTAGCGCTTAGGAGGACTCTATGCATCCAGCTCTTTGGATCAGTAAAACCGGCTTAGACGCGAAGCAACGCGATATCTCGGTGATTTCTAACAACTTAGCGAATGCCAGCACTGTCGGTTATAAAAAGAGCCGCGCAGTGTTTGAAGATTTGCTTTATATGAATATCAACCAACCTGGTGGTCGTTCATCTCAGAACTCAGAATTACCCAATGGATTAATGATTGGTGCAGGGGCTAAGGTGGTTGCGACGCAAAAAAACTTCAGCCAAGGCAACCATATCACGACCGATAATGCTTTAGATGTATCTATTCAAGGTGCTGGTTTTTTTGAAATTTTAATGCCCGATGGCACGATTTCTTATACGCGCAATGGCCAATTTACCACCGATAGCGAAGGTAATTTGGTCACTTCGGGCGCAGGTTATCAGTTACAACCGACCATTACTGTGCCGCCAGATGCGATTGAAATCAACATTTCTCAAGATGGTGAAGTCTCAGTGAAATTACAAGGCCAGCCTGAGAACGCTGTGCTTGGGCAAATAACTGTGACTAACTTTGTAAATCCTGCAGGCCTTGAACCTATTGGTCAAAACTTATTTCGGCAAACCGGCGCCAGTGGGGATCCGGTGCAAGGGATCCCAGGCTTAGAGGGATTAGGGTATTTGGTGCAAGGGGCACTGGAATCATCGAATGTGAATGTTACTGAAGAGTTGGTGGGCCTGATTGAGAGCCAGCGTGTCTATGAAATGAACTCAAAAGTCATTACTGCTGTAGACCAGATGCTGAGTTATGCGGTCCAAAACCTGTAGTGAGGTCATGATGAAAATCAATAGTTTACTGGCAATCGTGATGCTTTCTCTGGGTGGCTGTGCCAGTTATGAGAAAGAAGCATTTCCAGATGATCCTGCTTTTGCTCCGTTACCACCTGAGCCGCAAGCAAAACCAGTGGTTAACACCGGGTCGCTGTTTGGTCAAGCCATGTCGAATGGCTTGTATTCAGACAATAAAGCCCGTCGAGAAGGCGATATCATCACAGTCGTATTGCGTGAAAATACTCAGGCATCGAAAAAGGCCAAAACGGAGT
>JACCDH010404169.1_pt1 | contig 39546 bp, 37 predicted proteins | sample 7442481 | NCBI WGS metagenome assembly JACCDH01 (sample SAMN15323433, study PRJNA562643) | freshwater metagenome | isolation source: river surface water | place: USA:Blue River Watershed | collected 2017-08-15 | reverse complement strand
TTCAAAAATAGACAAAAAAGCTAATCATTAAACGGATTTTGTTATTGTAATTTTTTATTTTTAAATAGACAATACTTATCTTTATTTATTTTTTATAGTAATTACTTATTTTAAATACCGTTTATCGATACGGGCAATTCACCCCGACATCTAGAGTTTCTCAGTAATTGTCGAGCTGCACTTTCTTGAAATTCACGAAAATCTTGAAAGACATGAATAATTCCGAGTGTAGACTTTAAATTTGGAATCACTTGCAGTGCATAAGGGTTACCAAAAACATACAAAACGCATTTTCTTTGAGAAAATAACTCTCCTAAAAAGGCTAAAGTTGTATCTTCTATGTCAAAATTATTCATTGGTTTTGCTTTTGGCACAAAAAGAGAGATTAATAGTGTGTCAAAATTTCTCAAATCTATTTTTAGTTGTTGAATAGTATCTTCATCTCCTATTTCTAAAGCAAATTTATCAGAAGGAAGAACGATGTTTAATGATTTGAAAAAGATGTTATCAGCGTTTTTATACAAACTTAGTTTAGCTAACTTATTATTGTTTTTTGCTTCAAATAAATGGATACTATTGTTATTGTCTTTGATTTTTGTCGTGCTTTTATCAGCAATTAGACGATTTAAAATTGATGTGGCTTCAAAATCAAAAACACCTTCTGGAGCAAAATTACTGTCTAATATTCCCGCTTTTTGTTTACATTTCCACAAACGATTAAAGCTGATTTCAATGCGTTCTGAACTGGCATTTTTCAAGATTTCCTGAATTCCTTCGGGTACATTTTCGGCAAAACACAGTACATCATTTCCCGCATTAAAGGCTTCCCATTCTAGTTGCCCTTTTTTATCGAATAATTTTGAAACGCTGTGCATATTCAAAGCATCGGAAATGACCAAACCATCAAAACCTAGTTTTTTCCTCAAAAGGTTTTCTATTATATTTTTAGATAATGTCGCCGAGGTGTTTTTGCCCTCATTCAATGCAGGAACTGCCAAGTGTCCAATCATAATCGAATCGACATTATTCTCAATTCCTTTAATGAAAGGAACCCATTCGTTTTCCATTAATTCCTCTAAATTTTCTTCTAAAACTGGTAAATCCAAATGTGAATCTACACTGGTGTTGCCGTGTCCTGGAAAATGTTTCAAGCATCCCAAAACGCCGACTTCATTCAGTCCACGCAAATATTCAGCGGCAAAATTAGAGACCCTTTCTTTGTCTTGACCAAAAGAGCGATAGCCAATTACAGGATTGTTGGGATTATTATTGATGTCTGCCAGAGGAGCTAAATTGTAATGAATTCCGGCAGCTTTCAAATCCAATCCTGTTCGTTTTCCGACTTCATAAGCCAAATATTCATATCGTTCAGGCAATGCGCCAAGTGAAATGGCATAAGGATATTGGGGTGTATTTTCGACCCGCATGGCCAATCCCCATTCGGCATCAATACTCATCAAAAGTGGGGTAGAGGCACATTTTTGGAAACGAATAATAAGTTCTTTTAATCGTTCAAAACTAGTGTCGTTAAACTCAACTTTTTTCTTGCTTTCATAATTGGTTGCAGCACTGGCTCGACTATGGAAAAAAGTTAAACCACCAATATTGTAATCCTTGATTAGTCGTTCTGTTTTTTGGATATTTTCTACGGTGTCGTTGATGAAAACGGCTGGAAAAAAGAATTGTCCTATTTTTTGTTCTAATGTCATTGATTTAGAAATTTATACTTTGATGCGAGGATAAAACGGATTTCAACAACTGTTTTACCCTAAAATATTGTTGCTATCAGCGTACTATTTTTGTAGGTTTAAATTTAGTACTATTTTTTCAAAAATCATTTTTTTAATCCTTTTGAAAAACGCGAGTATTAAAATAAAGTTACTTTTAGACTACCTTCTTTCCAAAATCCTTTGGAAAAATTAAAAACCTTGATAAAATAATCCCAGGAATCGTTGCCAAAAACACCCAAATAAAGAAATTGCCATAGCCCAAATATTCTTGGATATAACCGCTCAACATTCCGGGAAGCATCATTCCCAATGCCATAAAACCTGTGGCAATAGAATAATGCGAAGTTTTCGATTCTCCTTCTGCTACATAAATTAAATACATCATAAACGCAGCAAAACCAAATCCGTAACCGAATTGTTCCAAGATGACAACTGCATAGATACAATAAACAGAAACGGGATGAAAATAGGTCAACAATATAAAACCAAGAATGGGCAAGTGCATCGTTAAAATCATAGGAAGCATCCATTTGCCTAAACCGTGTTTTGAAATAGCGATTCCTCCTAGAATGCCACCAATTGTTAGGGCTATTAATCCAAATGTGCCATAAATAATTCCTACATCTTCTGTAGCCAATCCTAAACCTCCAACATCAGTTTTATCTATTAAAAAAGGAGTAAGCATTTTGAGGAGTTGCGATTCTCCTAATCGAAATAATAGAATAAAAGTGAGAATTAATCCGATTTGTTTTTTTTTGAAAAAACTGGCAAAAACAGTAGCAAAATTTTTCTCTTCGGTTTCTTTTAATTGAATTGCTAATTCGGTTTTTGGTGTTGTAAAATAGTTGTAAAGGGTTAAAATAGACATTATTAATCCAACAAAAATCATCGTGAAAGACCAAGCTTTTTGATTTTCACCATACTGATGTTCCAAATAACCCGCAAATAATATGATTAATCCGTTTCCAGTGAGCATTGAAGCTCTATAAAAAGTGCTACGAATGCCTAGAAAGAATGATTGTTGTTCTTTTTCTAAAGCCAACATATAAAAGCCATCACTTGCTACATCATTCGAAGCAGAAGCAAAAGCTGCCACCCAAAAAATAGCTAAACTTAACATAAAAAAATGGCTTGTTGGAATTATAAAACCAACTATTAAAAAGGCAATAGATATAAATAATTGCATACTCAAAAACCAGTTTCGCTTGGTGCCATGCAAATCTATAAACGGACTCCATAGCGGTTTTATTACCCAAGGTAAATACAACCAACTAGTGTAAAATCCGATGTCTTTGTTGCTGATTCCAAGGTTTTTGTACATCAAGACCGAAACAGAAATGATAATTACATACGGAAAACCCGAAGCAAAGTTTAGAGTTGGTATCCAATACCAAGGAGCATTTTTTGTAGTATTCATTTTAGTTTGTTTTTATTTGGCTATGCAAATTGACGATTTCAGGAACACTTTCATTTCCATAAAAATCGATGTAAGTAAAAGCAATTTTTTTAGCATTTTTCAATTTGTCTTTTGTAATTGAATAATTGATAGAATCAATTTTTGAGTCAATAAATACTTTTTCTACAATTTGGCTAGGATCATCAATATTCAATTTTTCATGATGTTCTGTGCAGTACACAATAAGATATCTTATCTGATTAGATTGTGTTTTTTTAAACGAAAATTGGTATGAATTATTTTCTTTGTTAAAAGTGTTGATTAAAGGTTTTTCGTTACTAATTTTGATAGCTTTAGGAACGGGTAAAGGTATAGCTGGAAATTTATATTGATTGTTTTCCAATAAAGAAACAACATCATTGTTATTTTTTACAAACGCTTTGGCACTAAAAAATGCATTTCCTTGAACATTAGGGTAAGTTCTAGTCAAATCAATCTGATTGGGAATTTCTCCAGGAATAAACCACTTTTTATCAGAGTCACTTTTAATTTTATAGCTTCCATTTCCGATGTAAACATTGGCGTTTGTTGAATTATCCGCCCACCATTTTATTAATTTAGCATAAGAAGCTGTTTTGTGATCAATGCTCCAATACAATTGTGGTAGCATATAGTCTATATAATTACCTTCCATCCATGCGATGGGATCGGCATACAAATCGTCGTAATTGGTTTGACCTGATTGGGTATCAGAACCTCTTGGATCGACAGATTTGTTGCGCCATACTCCAAATGGACTTATACCAAATTGTACCCAAGGTTTAATTCTTTTTATCGAATGATAAATAGTTTTGACAAATGTATTTACGTTGTTACGTCTCCAGTCTTCAAGTGATTGTTTGTTTCTGTATTTTTTGAAAGAAGCAGAGTCATTGAATATTTTGCCTGTAACTTTGTAAGGATAAAAGTAATCATCAAAGTGGATGGCGTCGATATCGTAATTTTTTACCACTTCTTCAACAACCATTGTCAAATGGTTTTGAACTTCAGGTAGTCCAGGATTGTAGTAATATTTTTCTTTTCCAGTTTCTCCATATTTTATCATCCAATCCCGATGTTTGAAAAAGTCGTGTTCTGGGCTTAGGGTTTCCGTTTTGGTATCGAATGTAGCTCTGTATGGATTGAGCCAAGCGTGAAATTCGAATCCTCTTTGATGTGCTTGTTCAATCATCCAAGCCAAAGGATCATAGTTTAGTTTTGGAGCTTCACCTTCTTTTCCAGTCAAATAGCGTGACCATGGCGCTAATTTGGAAGGGTACAAAGCATCTCCCACACTTCTTATTTGTACGATTACTGCATTGTAATTCAATCTTTTATAAGATTCTAATATTTCAATAAAATCAGCTTTTTGTTTTTCTACAGTATCTGTTCCTGATTTAGGCCAATCAATATTAACAACAGTAGCAATCCAAACGGCTCTAAATTCGTTTTTTGGATGAATGGTTTTATACTGTGAATTAACATTCCAAAAACTGAATAGGTAACATAAAAAAAGAATTGAAAAAAAATTATTTGAAGCCATTATGGATCTGAATTTTAATAAAAATCAAAAGTAGATTTTTTACTTTGCTTTCGAATAACAATTAATAAAAATTTAATTGATTTTATTTAATACTGTCAAATTTATTAGTCTATTCAAAACTTTAGAAATAATAGTATCAGGAGCCTTTAAAATTTAAAATCTTTTCTATATTTGAATATTCAAAATATTTCGCACCATAAGCAAAGTAATGTTGCATAATTTACAATATTTTTAAAAATAACGATAAAATTTACAAAATGGCATTTATAGGTTTATTCAGAAAAAAAACAGTTCAAGATATTTTAAAACAAGTAGAAAAAAATGATTCTGATGGTCATAATTCTTTAGGAAAACACCTGACAGCCCGAGATTTAACAGCTTTTGGTATAGCTGCCATTGTTGGTGCAGGAATTTTTAGCACCATCGGAAAAGCTAGTGCCGATGGGGGTCCAGCCGTAATTTTTCTTTTCTTGTTTACTGCAATTGCGTGTAGTTTTGCTGCTTTTGCTTATGCTGAATTTGCTTCAATGGTTCCCGTTTCAGGAAGTGCTTATACGTATTCGTATGTCGCTTTTGGCGAAATTATCGCTTGGATTATTGGCTGGGCATTGATAATGGAGTACGCCATTGGCAATATTACAGTTGCCATTTCGTGGAGTGATTATTTTACTGGGTTGCTTGAAAGTGGAGGGATACAACTTCCACAATGGGTTCAAATGGATTATTTAACGGCTTCTAATGGGTTTAAAGATGCTACTTCTCTGATGCAAGGCGGTAAATCTTTCGAAAATTTAAGTTCAGGATTACAAGCGGCCCATACAGCTTGGACTACTTCGCCAGTTATTGGTTCCTTTCATTTTGTTGCTGATTTACCCGCTTTAATAATCATTATCCTTATTACAGCTTTGGTTTATAGAGGAATGAAGGAGTCTAGAAACGCTAGTAATCTAATGGTTTTTATAAAAGTTTGTATAGTCCTTTTGGTGATAGCAGTAGGTATTTTTTATGTAGATACAGCCAATTGGGATCCCTTTGCACCCAATGGAGTGAGTGGAGTTTTGAAAGGAGTTTCGGCAGTTTTCTTTGCCTATATTGGTTTCGATGCAATTTCCACCACGGCAGAAGAATGTAAAGATCCCCAGCGTGATTTGCCTCGTGGAATGATGTGGGCCATTATTATTTGTACTTTATTGTACATAGCTATTGCATTATTGTTGACAGGAATGGTGAGTTATCAGGAATTAAATGTGGGAGATCCATTGGCTTTTGTATTCGATAAATTAGATTTAAAATGGTTGTCGGGAATTATTGCTGTTAGTGCAGTTGTAGCAATGGCGAGTGTTTTGTTGGTTTTTCAAATGGGACAACCTCGTATTTGGATGAGTATGAGTCGTGACGGTTTATTGCCAAAACGATTTTCAACAGTGCATCCAAAATTTAAAACTCCTTCTTTTGCAACCGTTGTAACTGGTTTTGTGGTTGCTGTTCCCGCTTTGTTTATGAATTTGACAATGGTAACCGATTTGTGTAGTATAGGAACTTTGTTTGCCTTCGTGTTGGTTTGTGCAGGAGTTTTGGTTTTGCAAAATAAAAAGGATATTCCTCGTGGGAAATTCAAAACACCCTACTTCAATTCGAAATTTATAATGCCAATTTTGATTATAATTGGTCTCATTTTTTCTTTTGGATATAACAAGAAAGCTACTATTGATTTTTTGACAAACGAAACACAAATATTAAGTTCGGCCGATATTGTAACGTCGTTGGATAAAGAAGATTATGTAAAAGTGACTTCTTATTTAGAAGGTTTGGACAACAAAATAAGTACCAATGAAACTCCAGATTTAGAGTTACTATTGAGTCAATATGAGCAAGATGATGCCCAATATGCTGCTTTAATTAAAAACTTGCCTATTGAGGATTCTCACAAATACGAAAGTGGTTTTGATCTTTTTAAACATAAAATCCCAATGTGGATTTTCTTGATAGTTTTGGTTGGATTAACGATTTGGTCCTACAAAGAGAATTTATCTCTTATTCCATTATTGGGTTTGATTTGTTGTTTGTATATGATGGCTGAACTTAGTGTTTGGAACTGGATTTATTTTACCATTTGGTTGCTAATTGGACTAATAATCTATTTTAGTTTTAGCCGAAAAAACAGTAAATTGAATTTTCAAAAGGCGTAAATTTTATTTAAAATGAATACAGAAATTGCCAAGAATTATAGTTGTAATTCTTGGCAATTTCTTAATAATAGAGAAGCAAAATGGACTTTGGAGCAAAAGTTTTTTAACTATATTTGAAAACATAAAAATCACAAATGGAAAATTTACCAAAAGGAAGTCCTAAACTCATCACTGCTTGGGCATTTTATGATTGGGCAAATTCAGTTTATTCATTAGTCATTGCTACGGCAGTTTTTCCTATCTATTATGAATCTGTTACAAGCGACAATGGGGGTATAGTAAATTTTCTGGGGGTTTCCTTGCCTAACAGTTCTCTTTTGTCATATTCTTTGTCGTTTTCATTTTTGATTGTAGCTTTTTTATCTCCAATATTATCTGGGATTGCCGATTATTCGGGAAATAAAAAAAGTTTTATGAAGTTTTTTTGCTACTTGGGATCACTCTCGGTGATAAGTTTGTTTTTCTTTAAAGGATCAGATACGTTATGGATTGGAATCCTAGCAACCATTCTGGCAAGTATTGGTTTTTGGGCAAGTATTGTTTTTTATAATTCTTATTTGCCTGAAATTGCTTTTCCAGAACAACACGATAGGGTGAGTGCCAAAGGATTTATGTTTGGTTATACTGGCTCTGTACTGCTTTTGGCTTTTAATTTAGCGATGGTAATGAAACCCGATTGGTTTGGCATTACCGATTCAACATTGCCCGCAAGAATTTCCTTTTTGTCTGTTGGGATTTGGTGGATGGGGTTTGCCCAAGTGACATTTCATTTTTTACCGTCGAATATTTATAATAAAAAGCCAAGAACCAATTTTATTTTTAAAGGAATAAAAGAACTAAAAGTTGTAGTATTAAGTTTGAAAAAATTGACCTCTTTAAAACAGTTTTTGATTGCCTTTTTTCTTTATAGTATTGGTGTTCAGACGATTATTTTATTGGCAGGTATTTACGGAAAAGTTGAGTTAGGCATTGAAACTAGCCAATTAATAATTACTATTTTGTTAATTCAAATCGTGGCCATTTTTGGCGCATTTCTTTTTTCCAGAATTTCGGAATACATAGGAAACATAAAAACTTTAAAATTGACCATTTCTATTTGGGGATTTATTTGTTTTGCAGCCTATTTATTAGACAAGAATAGCCAGTATATTGATATACAATTTTATGCTATCGGAGGTATGATTGGAATGGTTTTGGGTGCAATTCAATCTTTGTCACGTTCCACTTATTCCAAATTATTGCCCGAAACCGAAGATCACACCACTTACTTTAGTTTTTTTGATGTAACCGAGAAAATTGCTATTGTTTTAGGAACTTTTATATTTGGATTTGTTGGCGCAATAACTAATTCGATGCGAAATTCTATTTTTATTCTGGCCGTTTTCTTTTTGCTAGGCTACATCGTGCTGAGTTTTATGAAGAAAATTGATGTAAAGTCAGATTAGTAATTGTAAAATTCAATTCATTTTTTGATAGGCAGAATTCGTTTAATTATAATTTTGGCATAATGATTGTCAGTTTTTATAGTCAGGCAAGTTTAGGGCTATTTACCACTATTTTGTTAAATTTTAATCTACAGTTGCCTTATATTTGTTGCCCGAATGAATCATTAATGACAAAAAGACTTAAAACTACTATGTCAAATCATAAAATACACTCACTTGACAATCTGTCACTTCAAGAATTTGATGCTGAAACTGAATTAATTCCCTTATTGACCCCAGAAGATGAGGAAGAGATGGACAACGAAGAATTACCAAATACTCTGTCTATTTTGCCATTACGCAATATGGTTTTATTTCCTGGTGTTGTAATTCCAATTACTGCTGGTCGAGATAAATCTATAAACTTGATAAATGACGCTTATGCGGCAGGAAAAATTATTGGAGTTGTTGCCCAAAAAAACGAAGAAGTCGAAGATCCAACCAAAAATGATATTCACAACATAGGAACAGTAGCCCGTATTTTGCGTGTTTTAAAGATGCCAGATGGTAATGTAACTGTTATTCTTCAAGGAAAAAAAAGGTTTCAAATAGAATCTGTTGTTTCTGAAACACCTTATTTCACTGCCAATATCAAAGATGTTGCTGAAAAAAGACCAAGCAAAAAAGATACCGAATTTTTGGCTATTCTAGATTCAGTTAGAGAATTGGCAATCCAAATTATCAAAGAAAACCCGAATATTCCTAGCGAAGCCACATTTGCCATTAAAAACATTGAAAGCCAATCGTTTTTAATCAATTTTGTGACTTCCAATATGAGTTTGTCTGTCGATGAAAAACAAAATCTTTTGTCTATTAATTCTTTGAAAGACAGAGCGCTGGAAACGCTTCGATATATGAATACCGAGTTGCAAAAGCTCGAATTAAAAAATGATATTCAGTCTAAAGTTCGTTTTGATTTAGACCAGCAACAACGAGAATATTTCCTTCATCAGCAAATGAAAACCATTCAGGAAGAATTGGGGGGCGTTTCACAAGAAGAGGAAATGGACGAAATGAGTGCTAAAGCCAAAACCAAAAAATGGGACGAAAAAACCCAAAAACACTTCGAAAAAGAATTGTCCAAAATGCGTCGTATGAATCCGCAAGCACCAGATTTTGGAATTCAAAGAAATTATTTAGAGTTGTTTTTAGATTTGCCTTGGAACGAATATTCTAAAGATAATTTTGATTTGAAACGCGCTCAAAAAATTCTAGATAGAGACCATTTTGGTTTAGAAGATGTCAAAAAAAGAATGATTGAGCATCTGGCAGTTTTGAAATTGCGAAATGATATGAAATCGCCAATCATTTGCTTGACAGGACCTCCGGGAGTAGGTAAGACCTCCATTGGGAAATCCGTTGCCGAAGCTTTAGGAAGAGAATATGTGAGAATATCTCTTGGTGGTTTGCGTGATGAAGCTGAAATTCGTGGACACAGAAAAACCTATATTGGTGCAATGCCGGGACGAATTATTCAAAGTTTGAAAAAAGCGGGTACATCCAATCCTGTTTTTCTTTTGGATGAAATTGATAAATTATCCAATAGTCATAATGGAGACCCTTCTTCAGCTTTGTTAGAAGTTTTAGACCCTGAGCAAAACAATTCATTTTATGATAACTTCCTAGAAATGGGTTACGATTTATCAAAAGTTATGTTTATTGCTACATCCAATAATATGTCTGCCATTCAACCTGCATTGCAAGACCGAATGGAAATCATCAAAATGTCGGGTTATACGATTGAAGAAAAGATAGAAATTGCACGTCAGCATTTGTTTCCAAGACAATTAAAAGAACACGGATTGACCTCTAAACAATTGTCTATAGGTGTAAAACAATTGGAGAAAATTGTAGAAGGTTATACACGAGAATCAGGTGTTCGTGGTTTAGAAGCAAAAATTGCTCAAGTGATTCGAAATGCTGCCAAATCTATTGCAATGGAAGAAGAATACAATAAGAAAGTCACCAATGAAGATATTGTGCAAGTTCTTGGAATTCCAAGATTGGAAAGAGACAAATACGAAAGCAATGATGTGGCAGGGGTGGTCACAGGATTGGCTTGGACTAGCGTTGGGGGTGACATACTTTTTATAGAATCCTTGATTTCTCCTGGAAAAGGAACAATGACCATTACTGGAAATTTAGGAAATGTGATGAAAGAATCGGCAACTATAGCTCTAGAGTATATCAAATCCAATGCAGAATTATTAGGAATAAATTCTGAAATATTATCTAAATATAATATCCATTTGCATGTTCCTGAAGGCGCAACTCCAAAAGATGGACCAAGTGCAGGTATTGCGATGTTAACCTCATTAGTTTCGGTGCTTACACAAAAAAAAGTCAAGAAAGGATTGGCTATGACTGGTGAAATCACTTTGCGAGGAAAAGTTTTGCCTGTAGGTGGAATAAAAGAAAAGATTTTGGCAGCCAAACGGGCCAATATCAAAGAAATTATTTTGTGTCACGAAAACAAAAGCGATATCGACGAAATAAAACCAAAGTATATCGAAGGCTTGACTTTTCATTATATGAAAGAAATGAGTGAAGTGCTGAAAATAGCCATTACCGATCATAAAGTTAAAAACGCAAAAGTATTGTAATTACTTTTATATAACATCCTATAATTCCATTCTGTATCTCAGGATGGAATTTTTTTTTGTTTGAAGTTTTTATAAACTTCATCAAAAAAAGGATTTTTTTAGCTTTATAATTTTATCTTCGCATTTGCGTTTTATTCACAATAAATTTATAGTATAGTCCAAAGAGTTCTAGTTTATGCTGATGTAATATGAAATCGCCATTAACAACAAGTTTGCGTAAGCAAACACCAATAAGTAAAAGGCGACCCGAGACAGAGTCGAACTGGCGAAGCATACCATATATGACCGCTGAAAAATCAAAATTTACATATATGAAAATAGTACAATCTAATTGGACTATATTAAACATACAATCGGTATTACAATACAGAATAGCAATTTCAAATATGCCAAAAAAACTTTTATTTCTCTTTTTATTTCTAGTTTGTACTGTTTCTAACGGTCAAATAGGAGGGAAGTTCACTTATCAGTTTTTGAATTTGGTCACTTCGCCAAGACAATCTGCTTTGGGAGGAAAAACAGTTACCATTTATGATGAAGACGTCAATCAAGCCCATTTTAACCCGGCAACAATCAATGCCGATATGGACAATCATTTGGCATTAAATTATGGTAGTTATTTTGGGGAAGTGAGCTACGGAACGGCTTCTTATGCTTATACTTATGACCGTCATTTGCAAACTTTTCAGGTGGGAGTCAATTATGTAAATTATGGAAAGTTTGATGGTTATGACGAAAATGGTCAGGCCACCTCACAATTTACAGGAAGCGAAGTAGCTCTTTCTATTGGTTATGCTTACAATGTGCCTTTTACCAATCTTTTTTTAGGAGCCAATGCTAAATTGATTTCGTCAACATTAGAAAATTATAGTTCTTTTGGAGGAGCAGTCGATTTGGGAGCCATTTATATAGATGAAGCCAATGATGTCAATTGGGCTTTAGTGGTTCGAAATATTGGTACTCAATTCACTACTTATAATGGTGTTAATGAAAAATTGCCATTAGAAATTATTGCTGGAGTGTCTCAAGAATTAGAAAATGTACCCATTCGCTGGCATTTAACTTTCGAAAATTTGCAACAATGGAATATTTCTTTTACAAACCCAAATCAAGCGCAAACCTCTTTAGATGGAACAACCATTAACAAAAAAACTTCTTTTTTAGGGAATGCCTTGCGGCATACTATTTTTGGTGTAGAGCTTTTTCCCAAAAAATCCATAAATTTGAGGTTGGGATATAACTTCAGACGAGCCGAAGAATTAAAAATAGAAGAATATAGAAACTTTTCGGGAATATCTGTTGGTTTTGGTTTAAAATTAAACAAATTAAAATTCAATTATTCCTATTCTCGATATACCTTAGCAGGAAATACGAGTTTATTTGGTTTGACTATTAATTTTCAATAATACTGTTTTGAATAAAAAAATTACCATTGCTATTGATGGATTTTCATCAACTGGAAAAAGCACTTTGGCTAAGGAATTAGCAAAACATTTGGGATATGTCTATGTCGATACGGGAGCAATGTATCGTGCGGTAGCATATTATGCATTGCAAAAAGGATTTATTAGGAAAGATTTTTTCGATAAACTAGCCCTTATAAAAAGTTTATCGGATATAAAATTAACTTTTAAATTTAATTCTGAATTGGGTTTTGCCGAAATATATTTGAATGATGTCAATGTCGAGGCAGCAATTCGAACAATTGAAGTTTCAAATTTTGTTAGTCGTGTAGCTGAAATTTCAGAAGTGCGTTCAAAACTAGTGGAACAGCAACAGGAAATGGGTAAAAATAAGGGAATAGTTATGGATGGTAGAGATATTGGAACCATCGTTTTTCCTGATGCTGATTTAAAAATATTTATGACTGCAAGTCTAATTACACGTACCGAAAGAAGGTACAAGGAATTGCAAAAAAAAGGGTATAAGGTAACTTTTGACGAAGTTTTAAAAAATGTTGAAGAAAGGGATTATATCGACACTCATCGGGAAGATTCTCCTTTAGTTAAGGCAAAAGATGCTATCGAATTTGATAATTCAACTATATCAAAGCAAGAACAATTTGAAAAAGTATTGAAATTAGTTACTAGTTAAAAAGATACTGAATTTTAATGTTTTGAAAGGTCTAATTTAAACAGTTTATTACAAATATAATTGCAAAGCAAAACAAGGTTTTTCATCTTTGGTAATACTAAAAATCATAGATTCCGATGACAAATTTTCCTGACTCGTGTCGAAAAGGGGAACAGAAGAAATAATGTTCACTTTGTCTTTTAGTGACAATTCCTTTAAGAAATTCATTTCAAAACTTTTTATTTTTTGATTTATAATCAATTCCACATCAACAAAATCCAAACACCATTCCAAATATTTTACGTTGTTTACGTGATTGACATTATCTAAATCAGATAAAAATACCCTTTTTTCGTAAACCATTTCGGTTTTGTAATCAATATTGATTTTAGAAAATGACTTTTCTGTTGCTTTATGTTCAGGAAATAATTCAAAATGTTCGTATGACAAGGCCAAGGCTTCTGGACGTCTAATTTCAGTATTGAAAACTGCCCAAAAAGTTTCGCAACCTACCATTTTCTCTCCGTTAACATACATTTCCAGTGCCCGAACGGAACGTGAATTTTCGAGTGTGTTAATCCAGGTTTTTACCGTTACAACATCCTTCCATTTAGGTAATTTCTTAATTTCAACACGCATTCTGCTCAAAACCCAAGCCTGATGGAATATCTGCATATCCGAAAAACTGATGCCGCCTACTTCCGAATGTGCTGCGGCTGTCAATTGCAAAATATTGCATAAATCAGTATATTTTAAAAAACCATTGGGAAGACATTGGGTGAAATTAATTTCCCAATCTTTGCTGAATATGGATGTGAAATTTTCTGCTATCGGCATTTTATTTCCTGTTTAAATTTTGAATTTCTTTTATATATTCAATGATTTCATTTCTATTAACTAAGTAATCAAACCACTTTATGTTTTCATTTCTTTTGAACCAAGTGAGTTGACGTTTGGCAAATCGTCTTGTGTTTTTCTTGATTTCTTCAATGGCAAATTCCAATGAGATTTCGCCATCAAAATGGCTGAATAATTCTCGATAACCAACAGTTTGCAAGGCATTCAAGTTTTTGTGAGGAAATAAATTTTTGGCTTCCCCCAATAAACCTTCCTTTATCATGATATCTACTCGCTGGTTGATTCTGTGGTAAATTACGCTTCTTTCGGCTTCTAACCCAATGAGGATAGGAGTGAAGTTTCGAGTATTTTTCTTTTGGTTCAAAAACGAAGAATACGGTTTTCCTGAACCGATGCAAACTTCCAAGGCGCGCATCATTCGTTGTGGATTTTCTTTGGCTACGACTTCAAAATAATTGAGGTCGCGTTTTTTTAATTCGGTTTGCAAATATTCGATTCCTGATTTTTCGTAATTTGAAGTAACTTCCTCCCGAACTGAAGCAGAAATTTCGGGAAAATCGTCAAAGCCTTTCAAAACAGCATCTACGTATAAACCGGAACCGCCAACCATCACGACATAATCGTTAGTCATAAATAATTCGTCTAGTTTGACAATAGCTTCTCTTTCGAAATCGCCAACAGTATAATTCTCGAAAATCGATTTGTTTTGAATGAAATGATGTTGTGCTCCAGCCAATTCTTCGGGGGTTGGAACAGCGGTACCAATTTGCATTTCTTTGAAAAATTGTCGGCTGTCGCAGGAAATAATTTCGCAATTGAAATGTTGTGCCAAGGCGATGCTTAAGGCAGTTTTTCCTATGGCTGTTGGTCCGACGATGGTAATTAAGTACTTCATATTTTTAGCCCAGATGGAAACGGAAACCCCGCAGTGGTAAAAGTTAGTTTTTCTTGGTGTAAAAGAGCGACCAACGGAAGCTCCTTTTATACCTTAGAAAAACAACTTGAACAACGAGGAGTTGCAGCGTACAGCTGGAAATAGCTTCTTATTATTTTAATGTTAGCGGATGACCACAATGATAACAAAATTTTGCATTTGGATTATGATGAGCTACACCGCAATTTTCACACGATTGTTTTTCGGGTTCAGTTTTGTTGCTATTTGTTTTTGAGAATTCGGCAGTAACAATTCCTGTAGGTACGGCGATAATTCCGTATCCCAAAATCATAACTAGTGAGGCGATGAATTGTCCCAAAGGTGTTGCTGGTGAAATGTCGCCATACCCTACAGTTGTTAGTGTTACAATTGTCCAATAGATACTTGTTGGAATGCTGGTGAATCCGTTTTCTTCGCCTTCGACCACATACATTATCGAGCCAATAATGATGGTGCTAATGAGTACAAAATAGAGAAAAACGGTTATTTTTCCTCGACTAGCGTTCAGTGCTTTTAATAAATGTAATGACTGTTCCGTAAATTTTGGGTGATTTAATATTTTGAATAATCGCAAAAGTCTAAGAGCACGTATTATTGAAAAAACTTTGGAGCCCATAAAGAAAAAGGATAAATACATGGGTAATATGGCTAGCAAATCGATAATACCAAAGAAACTGATAATGTATTTTCGAGGTCTGTTGGTTGTGACGATTCTTAGGAGGTATTCAAGGGTAAAAAATACAGTAATAATCCACTCTAAAATAATGAGTAGATGGTGGTATTTTTCATCAAATCCCTTGACGGTTTCTAGCATTACCAAAAAAACGCTCAGGAGAATTAACCCTAAAAGAATGAGGTCAAATAACCTTCCTGCTACTGTATTTGTACCATAAATGATGATATGGATTTTTTGCCGAAGAAGATTGAATTTTGATTTTATTTTATGCATACTGCCAAAAATAAATTACTAATGAGAATTAAGGGGTGAAAATAAGCATAAAAAAGAAAAAAATATCTTTTAAATAATCAATTGAATAAGCTGTTAATCAGTATATTTATAGTGTATCTAACGCACATTTAAATATATGATTATATCAGCCTAAAACATCAAAATTAATAAAAATATACCAATATGTATGCGATAAATATAGACGGGTATTAAAATATACTAGTGAAAGATTTCGTACTAATAAACAGCCAGAATTTACAGACCCAGAAATTATGACTATTTATCTATTTTCTATTTATGAAGAACAAAAATTTAAAGTGAATCAGATCTATAGCTTTGCCAAATACTATTTGTTGAGTTGGTTTCCTAAATTAAACTCTTATGTAGCATTTTAAAAATCAATATTTAATAACACATATTTAAGAGGTGACGAATTAAATTCGTCAAATAAATTACAAGAAAGTAAAAGGGTTACTCACGAATGTGAAATAGCCCCTTTTGATTGATACAAATAGAGCATCAACTCGCAAAAAGCAAGATGAGTAATTGTGCTACTAGAATCCGACTGATGGTTACTAAAGGATAAACAGTGGCATAAGATTGATTAGGAATGTCTGAATCAAGATATTTATTACTAAATGCTAAAGCAGCAGGATCTGTATAGGCACCACTCATTATTCCTACCATTTGATAGAAATTTAATTTAAAAGCAAATCGACTAATTATAACTAATAATGTTAATGGAATAAAAGTGATAAAGCAGCCATAATAAATCCACATCCAGCCATTATTTTCAATAAAACTATCAGCGAATCCGTGCCCCGCTTTAATTCCAACTGCAGCAAAGAATAAACAGATTCCGAAATCTTTCATAAAGTGAATGGCTCCATTATTTATGTAGGAATGAATTACTCCAACCCCTCCATATCTACTAATGAATAAGGCTGCTAAAAGTGGTCCTGCAGCCAATCCTAATTTTAAGGGAACTGGCAAAGAAGGAATGAAAAAAGGAATAGAACCGATCACGACTCCAAAAATTAAACCACCAAAAAGCGAGAGAAAATCAGGTTCTAATAGTATTTTTTTAGAATTTCCAATGATTTTTTCAGCTTCTTCAATGGCTTGTCTATTTCCAACAACCATCAATGTATCTCCGTAAAATAATTCTAATGAAGGTTGTGCTAATAATTCCAATCCAGAACGAATAACACGAGTGACTTTTACATCATATTGATTGTAAAGGTCTAATTGTGCCAATGTTTTGTGTGTAGCTGTTTTTTGAGTTACACTAATAATTTTTGTCGTAATATCTTCTTCAGATTCTATAAATAAATCGGTTGAAACTTTACCAACTTTATCTATAAAATTTGTAATATCCTTCTGTTTTGCTACCACCATCAAAACATCTTTTTTATTGATAACCGCATCTAATGAAGGTGAATATACTACTGTTGTTCCGCTGTGTTTCTGTCTAGAAATAATAACATCTTCAATTTTGAATTCTTTCATTATCTGTTTTATTGTTTTGCCAAAAACTTCAGGATTTGTAATCCTACATTTTTGACGCACAATTTTGTTTTCAGAGTCTTTATTTTTCTCTTGAAGCATCTTTACTTCTTTATTTAAATCAATTTTTAAAAAGTTTTTTGATAAAATAATTAGAAAAATAATTCCGAAAACTCCAACTGGATAGGTGATAGCATAGGCAATTGCAGGATCAGAAAAGTGATCTATTGGAAGATTTAATTGCTTCTGAATTTCTATTAAAGTTGATTTTGCAGCTCCCAATCCTGGGGTATTTGTTACTGAACCAGACATCAAACCAACGGCATTCTCTACTTTAATATTAGCCAGTATGTGAATTAAATAAGTAATAATACCACCTAAAAACACAGTTCCAACTCCCAAAGCATTAAAAACCAACCCTTCTTTTTTGAATGAGGAGAAGAAAGTGGGACCTACTTGAATACCAATACCATATACAAAAAGAATCAAACCAAATTCACGAACAAACTGAAGCAATTCAGCATCCATCGTAAAACCAAGATGACCTAAAAATAAGCCAACAAACATTACAGCGGATACACCTAAGGAAATACTTCCAAATTTGATTTTTCCTACAAAAAAACCGATACTAATCGCCATAAATAAGACAATTAATGACTGTGTCATTTCCGGCTCATTAGTCGGAGTGAATAAAAATCTAAACCATTCGAACATACTATATAAATTTAAAAATTAGATGTGGAGTTTAAAAAATAACATTTTAAATGCAATTGATAATTAATACTAAGGGGAAAAATAATTTAAATATAATATAAAATCGCCATTAACAACAAGTTTGTGAAAGCAAACACCTAAGAAGTTATAAGAGGCTCGAACGAAGTTACAGGCGAAACATACCATATATGACTATTAAAAAATCAAATTTTACATATAAGAAATCGCCATTAACAACAAGTATGCGTAAGCAAATGAAATTCGCTGAACACCTATAAAAAATATAAACTCAGTGAAGCAAATGAAATTCGCTGAACACCTATAAAAAATAGTAACATAGTGAAGCAAACACCAATAAGTAAAAGGCGACCCGAGACAGAGTCGAACTGGCGAAGCATACCATATATGACCGATGAAAAATCAAAATTTACATATATGAAACTAAAAAATCCTTTTAAATCTTACAGATTCAAAAGGATTTCATCAAACTATTAATTTTGTGGAGAATATCGGATTCGAACCGACCACCTCTTGCCTGCCAGGCAAGCGCTCTAGCCAAATGAGCTAATCCCCCAATTGTAGGGCGCAAATATAACATTTATTTACCACAAAAAGCAAATTTGAAAAAAAACACACTTGTATAACCTAATATTTTTAACTTTACATCAAAATCTGTGTAATGGCAATACAATACCCAAGTGGTTTCGTACTCTCAACAATCGATAATAAGATTGCAACTCTAGAATTTGGACATCCTGCGAGCAATTCTTTCCCGAGTGATTTATTGAATCGATTGACCAACGAACTCAATAGTTTAAGTAATAATGAAGCAGTTTCGGTGATTGTTTTGAAAAGTAATGGTTCGGGAGCTTTTTGTGCCGGAGCCTCTTTTGATGAACTTTTGGCAGTTTCAAACCAGCAAGAAGCCACAAAATTCTTTTCAGGTTTTGCCAATGTTTTGAATACAATGCGAACCTGTTCGAAAATAATTATTGGTAGAATTCACGGAAAAGCGGTCGGTGGCGGAGTAGGCATTATTGCAGCTTGCGATTATGCTTTAGCAACTACTGAAAGCGCCATTAAATTAACAGAATTAGCCATCGGAATTGGGCCTTTTGTAATAGAACCAGTAGTAAGCCGAAAAATTGGAAAAATTGCTCTGACCGAAATGACTTTGGAAACAGAATGGAAATCTGCTACTTGGGCCAACCAAAAGGGATTGTATGCCAAATTGCTTACAACCACAGCCGAATTAGATTTAGAAATCTCGGCTTTCGCCAATAAATTAGCAAATTATAACCCAGAAGCCCTGACCGAAATGAAAAAAGTGTTTTGGGTAGGAACCGAAAACTGGGACAGTTTACTTTATGAAAGGGCTCAAATTTCAGGAAAATTGGCGCTTTCTGATTTTTCAAAAAAAGCTTTGAATCAATTTAAAAATAAGCAATGACAAATCTCATCTTGCTTTTGCAACAAACTCATATTGAAGAAAAAATAAAAAATGCTCCCAACAGTGGATACCAAATAGGAGTACTTATTGGCTCTTTTCTTCCGCTAGTTTTATTAATAGGGGTTGCTTATTGGATGTATTATCGTGCCAAAAAATCAGATAGAAAGGAGTAGATTCACTAAATTTGCACTCAAATAAAAAATAGAATGAGCAAAATCAGGATTACAAAGCAGTTTGGTTTCGAAACCGGTCATGCCCTTTACGGCTATGATGGCAAATGCAAAAATGTACATGGTCACAGTTATAAATTGTCGGTTACCGTAATTGGGAAACCTATCAATGATGTATCTAACGTAAAAAATGGGATGGTAATTGATTTTACTGATTTGAAAAAAATTGTAAAAGAAGAAATTGTCGATCAATTTGATCACGCGACGGTTTTTAATAAAAACACACCTCATATTGAATTGGCCAAAGAATTAGAATCTCGTGGGCACCATGTGATTTTAGTTGATTATCAGCCTACAAGCGAAAATATGGTAGTCGATTTTTCTAAAAGAATCATCAGCAGATTGCCAGAAAACATTAAACTTTTTTCATTGAAATTGCAAGAAACTGAATCCTCTTTTGCAGAGTGGTTTGCAAGTGATAATTAGTAAAACAAAATCCTTACTTTAGCTTTATGCAAATCACACCCAACAAAAAAATATATTTTGCCTCAGACCAGCATTTTGGCGCACCAACTCCTGATTTGAGTTTTCCTCGAGAACAAAAATTTGTTGCTTGGCTAGACGAAGTCAAAAAAGATGCGGAAGTTATATTCTTGTTAGGCGATTTATTCGATTTTTGGTTCGAATACAAAACGGTAGTCCCCAAAGGTTTTGTGCGGGTTTTGGGCAAATTGGCTGAAATTCGCGACGGCGGAATTCCTATTTATTTCTTTGTGGGCAACCACGATTTGTGGATGAACGATTATTTCCAAAACGAACTGAAAATCCCCATATATCGCAATAATCAAGAATATATTTTCAATGAAAAAACCTTCCTCATTGGTCACGGTGACGGAAAAGGTCCAGGAGATAAAGGCTACAAACGAATGAAAAAAGTGTTCACGAATCCCATCTCAAAATGGCTTTTTAGATGGCTTCATCCCGACATTGGAGTTAGACTCGGACATTATTTTTCTGTAAAAAATAAATTGATTTCAGGCGACGAAGACGTGAAATTCCTTGGGGAAGAAAACGAATGGCTTATTTTGTATTCCAAAAGAAAACTGGAAACCAAACATTACAATTACCTCGTTTTTGGACATCGTCATTTGCCTATGAAAATCTCCGTTGGCGAAAACTCGGAATATGTAAATCTAGGTGACTGGATTGGCTATTTTACCTATGGTGTTTTTGATGGTGAGACTTTCGAATTGAAGAAGTTTGAATAGTAATCGTTTTATCCTATTGAGATAAAGCTCATTTGAGGTTAGCTATTGTTTGTCCCCCAAAAACAGAAGCGAAATCCAATACATCCCAACAGCAATAGGAACTGCCGTCAGCAACCAACCACCAAAACCACAAAGCAATTCAAAGGAAAGCTGACTAATGGTTTTAAAAAAACTATTTTGAAAAGAACTAATAATTTCTTCGACAGTATGATTATTTCGAGGAACTGAAAAAATAAATTCGCCCACTCGAATGAAAGGAATAATCAATAAAATTTGAACTGGCCACATCAAATAACTGAGCGAAATCATTAGGGGTAAATTCAAATTTCTTTTAATTGAAACCGTAGTAATCATAAACGTGCTGACTCCAAGAATGGGAATAGTCGAGATTAATCCCGAAACAATAATGCTTTGGCTCAATTCCTTTTTAGTTAAGCCTTGCTTCAAAAATGCAGTGGTTTTTTCTTTTGCTTTATTTAATATCGCTTTCAATTATTTATGATTTTCGTGTTCCTCCAAATCTTTTTGTAAATCTAAGTTTCTAAAACTAGGCAGTTTTATTCCAGTGAAGACCACAATTACAAGGGTCATACAACCACCAAAAACTACTGCATTGACCGCTCCCATAAACTTGGCAGTTAATCCACTTTCGAAAGCTCCTAATTCATTAGACGAACCTACAAAAATTGAATTTACCGCCGCCACACGACCTCTCATTGAGTCTGGAGTTTTGAGTTGCAAAATCGTTTGACGAATCACTACCGAAATTCCATCGGTAACGCCACTCATAAACAAAGCAAAAACGGATAGCCAAAACCAAGTGGAAAGCCCGAAAACAATAATACATACACCAAAACCAAAAATGGCCGCCAAAAGTTTTTTTCCAGCATTTTTATAAAATGGCAAATGTGTCGAAACAAACATTGTAACCAAGGCTCCAATAGCGGGTGCAGCTCGTAAAATTCCAAAACCTTCAGGCCCTACTTTCAAAATATCTTGAGCAAAAATGGGCAAAAGTGCTACAGCACCTCCAAAAAGAACTGCCACCATATCAAGTGTTAAAGCACCTAAAATAGATTTATTGATATAAACAAATTTGATTCCTTCTTTTAGGCTTTCCATTACAGGTTCTCCAATTTTTGGATTCAAAATTGGCTTCTTCGAAATTTGAGATAGTAAAAGTAACGCTAAAACTGAGCATCCAAAAACAAAACACATCGACCCATGTACTCCAATCAAAGTAATTGAAAATCCCGCAATGGCTGGGCCTACTACTGAACCTATTTGCCAAACTGAGCTGCTCCAGGTAGCTGCATTCGGATAGGCTTTTTTAGGTACTATTAATGACATCAAGGAAAAGATAGTTGGTCCTAAAAACGCACGAACCAATCCTCCTAAAAATACCATGAAATATATAGAATACAAAATTGTTTCGGTTGACCATTCCCTGACCATTTTTGGCCAAGTCAGTAAAAAAAGACCTAGACTAATCATTGCAAATCCTAAAATACATTTTAGAAGCATTCCTTTTTTTTCCTTTTGATCTACAATATGCCCAGCAAACAAAGCCATTCCAATTGCCGGAATTACTTCCATTAATCCAATCATCCCAAGTGAGAGTGCACTTTTGGTCAAACTATAGACTTCCCATTCAATAATAATAAATTGCATTGACCAAGCAAAAACCATAACAAAACGCAACAATAAAAACATATTGAATTCTCTAAAACGCAGGGCTTCGTATGGATCTTTAACTTTAACTTTCATAATTTTTACTTAATATCTTTCAATCGCAATTGAATAGAAGTTTTGCCATTCCATTCATTCTCATCAATGCAATACACTACTTCAAATGGCTTTTTATTAGCTGTCAATTCCATTTTATTACCTAATCCAAATCCAATTGCTGCCATTCCATCCGAATTATTTTGACGAACAAAAAGTTTCAAATGCTCTCCATCAGCTCCCAATTTTTGGGCATACCCTGTGTCTTTCACATTTTTGGTCAGGAAAACAGGTGTCATATTTTGAGGGCCAAAAGGTTCGAATTGTTTCAAAATCCGAGTCAGTTTTGGTGTGACGTCCGATAAATTAATTTCGGCATCAATCGAGAGTTCTGGTGTTAACAGATCGGGATGAATGGTTTCTTCCACCACTTTTTCGAAAGCATTTTTGAAAGTCAGATAATTTTCTTCCAATAAAGTCATTCCCGCAGCATACATATGTCCTCCAAATTGCTCCAAATGCTCCGAACAAGCTTCCAAGGCATTATAAACATCGAACCCTTTGACAGAACGTGCCGAAGCGGCATATTTATCGCCACTTTTGGTAAAAACCAAAGTCGGTCTATAATACGTTTCTATCAATCTCGAGGCCACGATTCCAATCACACCTTTGTGCCAATCTTCTTGAAAAACCACTGTTGTAAATCGTTTTTCTTCGTTATTTTCTAAAATTTGACTAAGTGCTTCTTTGGTAATTTGCTTGTCTAAATCTTTCCTTTCGGAATTATAGGCTTCAATTTCAGAGGCAAATTGTTGGGCTTGTTCAAAATCAAATTCCGTCAACAATTCCACAGCATGATTGCCGTGTTTGATTCGTCCTGCTGCATTAATCCTGGGTGCGATGATAAAAACCACATCGGTTATATCTAACGTTTGCTTTTTTATTTGATGAACTAAAGCTTTAATCCCTGGTCTCGGATCGGAGTTGATAACCTGCAATCCAAAATAAGCCAAAATCCTATTTTCTCCAGTCATTGGAACAATATCTGCGGCAATTGCTGTGGCGACCAAATCCAAATATGAAGTTAAATCTTCGATTGTTTGGTTTCGGTTTTCACCCAATGCCTGAATCAATTTGAAACCTATTCCGCAACCGCACAATTCATCATAAGGATAACTACAATCCTCTCGTTTTGGATCCAAAACGGCTACGGCATCTGGTAAAATTTCTCCGGGTCTGTGGTGGTCGCAAATGATGAAATCTATATTTTTTTCTTTGGCGTAAGAGATGTGATCAATCGATTTTATGCCACAATCCAAAGCAATAATCAACGAAAAACCATTGTCGTCGGCATAATCGATTCCTTTGAAAGAAATACCATAGCCTTCCTCATAACGGTCTGGGATATAAGTCGCAACATTCGGATAATAGGATTTTAAATAAGAGGAAACTAAGGAAACCGAGGTCGTCCCATCAACATCATAATCACCAAAAACAAGAATGTTTTCACCATTTTCAATCGCTAATTCGATGCGTCCAACCGCCTTGTTCATGTCTTTCATCAAATACGGATTATGCAAATCAGCCAAAGTAGGACGAAAAAATTGTCTGGCTTGTTCGAAAGTTTCAATACCGCGTTGAACGAGCAATGTTGCCAAAAATTCCTCCACATTCAAAGCTTCAGCAAGTAATTTCACCTTTTCTTCAGAAGGTTTTGGTTTGATGGTCCAGCGCATAATTTATTGACGAATTAGAATTTGTGATATGGACAAATTTAGTTTAAAAAAAGTTAACTAATTTAATGACAAAAAAATTAGCCACAGATTCACAGATTTTATAAAAGCATTTGATGAAAATCTGTGAACCTGAAGTAAAAAAATTAGAGGCTAAAACAAAATCGCAGTACTTTTGAATACATCTTTTTAAAACAATCCAAATGAAAATTCAAGGACAAATAGTTGACATCCAAAATAAACGAATTTATGCCGGTGAAATCACGGTCGAAAAAGGGAAAATCATCTCGATTATAGAAAAAAATCACAACGTGCAACATTACATTATGCCCGGATTTATCGATGCCCACATTCATATAGAAAGTTCGATGCTCGTTCCATCAGAATTTGCAAAAATTGCTGTACTCCACGGAACCGTTGCCACCATTTCCGATCCCCACGAAATTGCCAATGTTCTGGGTACAGCCGGTGTTTATTATATGATTGAAAACGGTAAAAAAGTGCCATTGAAATTTCATTTTGGAGCTCCTTCCTGTGTTCCTGCAACTACTTTTGAAACTGCTGGTGCCATTATCGATTCCGAGGGAATCAGTGAATTAATGGCTTCACCCGACATTTATTATTTGGCTGAAATGATGAATTATCCCGGTGTTTTATTCGACGATGAAGAAGTTTTAAAGAAAATCGAATGGGCAAAAAAATTCAATAAACCAGTTGATGGTCACGCTCCTGGATTAAGAGGTGAACCGATAAAAAATTACATTTCGGCAGGAATTTCTACCGACCATGAATGTTTCAGCTTTGAAGAAGCAGAAGAAAAGCTATCACATGGTATGAAAATATTAATTCGAGAAGGAAGTGCCGCTAAAAACTTTGAAGCTCTCATCGATTTACTTCCAGAAAATTATCTAAATATGATGTTTTGTTCAGATGACAAACATCCTGACGACTTGATTGTGGGACACATCAACTTGCTTTGTGCTCGAGCTGTTGCCAAAGGTATTGACGTTTTCAAAATCCTGCAAGCCGCTTGTGTGAATCCCGTGAACCATTACAAAATGAACGTGGGTCTCTTGAAAGAAAACGATGCTGCCGATTTTATCGTGGTCGAAGATTTGGTTGATTTTAAAGTGCAACAAACCTACATCAATGGTGAATTGGTTGCTCAAAACGGCGAATCGTTAGTTAAAAATATTTCGTTCGAAACACCTAATAATTTCAACATTAATCAAAAAACAGTAAAAGATTTTGCAATTTCTGGCTCAGGTTCAAAAATTCGAGTAATCGAAGCCTTGGAAGGCCAATTGATTACCAATGAAATTCATCACAAATCACTAATCATTGACGGGCAACTCGTTTCAGACACTGAAAATGACATCTTGAAAATGGCTGTTGTTAATCGATATGAAAACACCACCCGAGGCGAAGCCGAACTGTGCGAAGCTAAACCAGCCATTGCTTTTATCAAGAATTTTGGATTGAAAAAAGGAGCAATCGCTAGTTCTGTGGCTCACGATTGTCATAATATTGTGGTCGTGGGAACTTCAGACGAAGAAATTTGCAATGCTGTAAACCTTATCATCAAAAACAGAGGTGGAGTATGCGCCGTAAATGGAATTCAAAACAAAATATTGGCTCTGCCTGTAGCTGGAATTATGAGTGACAAAAACGGTTGGGAAACGGGAAAATTATACCAAGAAATTGATGCTATGGCGAAAGAATTAGGCAGTAAATTGAAAGCGCCTTTTATGACACTTTCGTTTATGTCTTTACTAGTAATTCCCGATTTAAAATTATCCGATAAAGGATTGTTTAGCGGAAATAGTTTTTCTTTTGTGGACTTGGAGTTGCTTTAATATTTTATTTATTGATAGGAGCTTTTTCCAGCTATCCGTTGCAATCTTTATGTTTTTGGCAGCAAAAACATAAAGGATTTCTACTGCTATCTGGGCTAGGCATTTTGCAATCTAAAACTGTCTTCCTTTCCATTCATATTTTCCAAACGCAGTATACAAAACTACACTCACACAAAAAAATGGATAAAACAAACTACTTATTAAATAGAATTGCGTCTTGGTTTTTAAGAAACCATTCGTTTTATGAATTAAAAAAAAGTCAACTGAAAATTTAGCCAACAATAAAAAAATCAATAAATAGTAGTTTCCAATCCCAAACAATAAACAATAAACGACAAACAACAAACCAACATTCCCTCCAAAAACCACCAATCCCAATCCAATCCCAAATTTACTTTGATACGAACCCGTCTTAGAAGCCCAACGCACTCGTTGATGGAACAAAGATTTCCAATCATTCGCCGGTTTTGTCATGACGATATTATTTTCAGATTTCAAATAATGTACTTTTTCAGGAAAACGGGCAATCGCTTTTTGCAACAAAAAAACATCGTCGCCACTGGCAATTCTGTCATTTCCTTCAAAACCATGAAGTCTCTGAAAAAATGATTTGGTATAAGCAAAGTTAGCTCCATTGCACATAAATCCTTTTCCCAAACCAAAACTCCCTATCGTGGCGCCTTGCAAACTAGCCAAATCCAATTGCTGAAACTGATGTAAAAAAGAAGCATCACCATCATAATTTACCGCACCTGCAAGCATTGAAACTTCATGATGCAATTGAATGTAATTGTCCAAAACCGAAAGCCAGTTTTCATTGACCAAACAATCCGCATCAGTAGTTATAATCCAATCATTTTTTACGACTTGAATTGCTGTTGAAATAGCATCTTTTTTTGGGGAATTCGAAACCCGAACGTTTTTTATGACAGAAACTTGAAACCTGACCCTAGCGAAAGCGGATTGGCGAAGCAAACTTGAAACTTGAAACTCTTCATCAGAAAAATCATCAACCAGAATGACTTCAAATAATTCCATCGGATAATTTAACTTTGAAAAACTATCCAAAAGTTTGGGGAGATTTTCAGCTTCATTCCGAAAAGGAACGACAATTGAGAATTTGGTTTTTGGCTTCAAAACAAGAGAGTCATAGGAATTGACTTTGGCAAAACCATAAATTAGTGCAATTATTGATAGACAATAAAGTGATGTAATTATGTATAAAACAAATATCATTGCGCTATTTTAGTTTTGAAATTCATCACGTAAAAACTCCCAATAATAACAGGTAAAACTACATTCAAAAACCACATCAGCGTGCTTATAAAAACCACAATCCATTCGTTTACGCCCAGAATTCCAAAGAAATAAACAGCAACACTTCCTTTTACGGCGAAGTCAAAAAACTGAAAAGTAGGCAAGGAAGAAGCCAAAAAGTAAACACTTGCAATGGTAGCCATCAAAGTGAAATAAGGTAAATCAACATCAAAAGCCAAAAACAAAAAATAATATTGATGCGAAAAAACCAAGTAGCGACAAACTGCAAAAATGATATTTTTCTGATGAATGGATTTCGGGATTTCATTGATTTTATGAATCAGTTTCTCGATAGAATAGCCTTTGATGTTTATTTTCTTGGAAAAAAATAAAATTCCAAACAGCAAAAAACAAATTTCAAAAAGGATCGAAACTGTTTTGGGAGTAATGATATTATAATTGGCATTGAAATACAGCAACCCAAATAGTCCAAAAACTACCGACAAAATCATTTGGATTCCGTTGCAAATCAAATTCAAAAAGATTACTTTTTTGGCTTTCGATTTATCAAAAAACAATGCTTTTCCGGCATATTCACCCACACCGTTTGGCGTAAATAAGCCAACAGTTAGTGCGCCAAGAACTTGTTTAGTGGCTTCGGGTAAAGTGATTTTATAAAGATAGGAAACCAAATTCTGCCATTTCAAAATTTCGAAAAACCGATTCATAATGCTCAAGAGCAAGAGGAAGGCAATCCCGCCAACAGAATAATTTTTATGGAACAATGCGCGGAACTTTTGCCAATCTAGTTTGTCGTTATTGGCTAGCTGATTGTAGATAAAATAAAACGCTCCGCCTACAATCAAAAGTTTGATAAGAAATAAAAGAAGCCGTTTCGATTTGGTAGAAATTGAAATCATAGTGGCAAAGTAACAAATTTAAATTTGCTTAAAAGTATGGTATGGTAAAACCCATTATGTAAAATTTTAATATCGGAAAGAATATATTGAAATGTTTTAAAATAAATTTTTGAATTAGCTGCAACAAATGAATTAGATTTGTATAAAAAAATCAACAATATAAAAAGTATAAATGGAATTTTATGAAAAATAATAATGGTATAAAATTAGTTTTGATTCTTTTGTTTTTAGCAAATACCTTTTCGGCTTTTTCTCAAAATCTAGAAATCCCTTTGTGGGAAAACATTCCTGGAGCTATTAAATCTAATGATTATAAAGAGGAAATTACCAAGGATGATGATGGGGTAATAAAAGGGTTTAGCAAAGTTTCGCAACCCACATTGACTGTTTTTTTAGCAGATCAAAGTTCAAGTAATGGAACAGCAGTTATTATTTGTCCCGGAGGTGGATATTTGCATTTGGCAATCAATAAAGAAGGATATAAAATTGCAAAATGGTTCAACAGTTTTGGAATTTCTGCTTTTGTTTTGAAATATCGAATGCCGAGCGATTTAATTATGAAAGACAAAACCATTGGGCCATTGCAGGATGCACAAGAAGCTATACGAATGGTTCGTAACAACGCTTCAAAGTGGCATTTAGATCCCAATAAAATTGGAATTATGGGCTTTTCTGCTGGAGGGCATTTAGCCGCAACAGTATCGACACAATATGCAGAAAAAGTATATGATTCAAAAGATGAAGTGAGTGCCCGCCCAGATTTTTCTATTCTGATTTATCCAGTAATATCGATGCAAGATGGAATTACACATAGCGGTTCAAAAAAATATCTATTGGGAGAAAATGTCAATAGTGAAATGACCGAGAGGTTTTCAAATGAAAAAAGAGTTGAAGACAAAACACCGAAAGCATTTTTAGTTCATGCCACAGATGATAAAGCAGTTCCTGTCGAAAATAGTATCAATTATTATTTGGCTTTAAAACAGCATAATATTCCTGTTGAGATGCATATTTATGAAAACGGCGGGCATGGTTTTGGTTTAGGGATTAAAGAAACCAATATAAATTGGACTAAGGCTTGTGAAAAATGGATGGCTGCCAATGGATTTATTCCTCAATTGTAATGAATTTAAAAAGTAAATTTTAATAATTATTTCAGATTGTTAAAGTTAATTTTGCATCAAAATAGTTATGTCAAACGAACGAATTATATTAGGAATCGACCCAGGAACCACCATTATGGGTTTTGGTTTGATAAAAGTAATTGGGAAAAATATGCAGTTTATTCAACTCAACGAATTGCAATTGTCTAAATACGACAATCATTATCAAAAACTGAAAATCATTTTCGAGCGCACCATCGAGTTAATCGACACCCACAATCCAGACGAAATTGCGATTGAAGCTCCTTTCTTTGGTAAAAACGTACAATCAATGCTTAAACTTGGAAGAGCGCAAGGCGTCGCAATGGCGGCGGGTTTGTCTCGTCAAATTCCAATTACCGAATACGAGCCTAAAAAAATTAAAATGGCCATCACCGGAAACGGAAACGCCAGCAAGGAACAAGTGGCCAAAATGCTACAACAACTTTTAGGATTAAAAGAATTACCCAAAAACCTCGATTCTACCGATGGTTTAGCGGCAGCGGTTTGTCATTTTTTCAATTCAGGAAAAGTGGTTGGAGCCAAAAGTTATTCCGGTTGGGATGCTTTTGTTAAGCAGAATGAAGAAAGAGTGAAAAAGTGATCAGTGGTCAGGTTTTTAGTATTCAGTTTTTGTTGGAATAAATAGTTTGACGTTTTGTTGCTTAAAAGAAGTTTTTAATTTAAAAATAGATGTATGACATATAAAGATTTGTTAGCCATTAAAAAGTCTTTTTCATTGGCAACGAAAATTTTTGAAGTAACAAAAACCTTTCCCAAAGAGGAAACCTATTCTTTGACGGATCAGATTAGACGGTCTTCTAGAAGTGTTCCGGATACAATTGCAGAAGCGTATAGGAAAAGAACTTATCTCAAACATTTTCACAGTAAATTAACCCAATCTGATAGTGAAAACTCAGAAACCCAAGTTTGTTTAGAGTTTGCATTTGCTTGCAAATATATTTCCGAGATAGTTTATCAAGAACTTACTTCGGAAGGTATTGAAATTGGAAAACTTATCAATTATATGATATTGAACCCCGAGAAATTTGGGATAAAGAAGGAGTAAGCAGTGTTCAGCATTTTAGTGTTCAGTTATTGGCTGAACACTAAAACACAAAATACTGAACATTCTTTCATGACTGATCACTAAAAAACTGACCACCGACCACTATGTCCGGAATCTACATCCATATTCCTTTTTGTAAGCAAGCTTGTCATTATTGCGACTTTCATTTTTCGACTTCAATGAAGAAGAAAGACGAGATGGTCATGGCATTAGACAAAGAAATTCAAATGCGAAAAAACGAGTTTAGGGATGAGGTTGTTGAGACAATATATTTCGGAGGTGGAACTCCTAGCAGATTGCAGATTGCAGATTTGAGATTACAGATTGATACGATTTATAAAAATTATAAAGTGGCTGAAATTCCTGAAATCACGATTGAAGCCAATCCTGATGATTTGTCTGAGGACTATTTAATTGAACTTTCAAAAATTGGAATTAATCGATTAAGCATTGGAATTCAATCTTTTTTTGAAGATGATTTACAGCTGATGAATCGAGCGCATAATGCAGCTGAAGCCAAAAAATGTATAGAAGAAGCTACTCAATATTTCGACAATATTTCTATAGATTTGATTTATGGAATTCCAGGAATGAGCAACGAAAAGTGGAAACAAAATATCGAAACCGCTTTGAGTTTCGGCATCCCACACATTTCGAGTTATGCCTTGACTGTAGAGCCCAAAACGGCTTTGAACAAACTCATTCAAACCGGAAAAATCGCTAAACCCAATGACGAAGTTGCCGAAGCACATTTTCAGATTTTAGTTGAAACGCTTGAAAACAATGGTTTTATCCATTATGAATTGTCGAATTTTGGAAAAGAAAACTATTTTTCGAAGAATAATTCTGCTTATTGGTTGGGGAAAAAGTACATTGGGATTGGCCCTTCGGCACACAGTTATGACGGCATTTCCCGCAGTTGGAATATTTCAAACAATGCTCTGTATATAAAATCATTATCAGCAAATAAATTGCCTAATGAAATTGAAATTTTATCCAAAACCGACCGTTATAATGAATATATTATGACGAGTTTGCGAACCATTTGGGGCGTTTCTTTGGATAGAATTGAACAAGAATTTGGAAAAAAATATTTAGACTATTTGCAAAAACAAGCACAGAAATTTATTAAAGATGAGTTACTTTTTCTTGAAAATAGTATTCTCAAACCAACACCAAAAGGTAAATTTTTGACGGATGGAATTTCCAGTGATTTGTTTTATTTAAATTTGGAAGCCTAACCACAATGGGCACTAAGTAGGCGCAAAGTTTACTAAGTTTTGTGTGCTTCGTGCCTACTTAGTGAACTTAGTGTTTAAATCAAACAATATGATTATAATCTCAACCGATAAAACAAAACTCGATGTTCCTTTCATTCAAAATTTTTTGAAGGACAGTTATTGGGCAGCAGGAAGAACTATTGACGAAGTGCAAACCACTATAGACAGTTCGGTTTGTTTCGGAATTTATCTCGATGACGTACAAATTGGTTTTGCCAGAGTGGTTACAGATTATGTGGTTTTTGCCTATTTGATGGATGTTTTTATTGACGAGAAACATCGTGGGCACGGCTATTCATCTATATTAATTGGCGCAATGATGAGCGAACCCGTTTTGAAAAATATTAAAATATGGCGATTGACCACTTCGGATGCGCATTTTTTATATGAAAAATTTGGTTTTAAAGCATTGGCACATCCCGAAAAAATGATGAAAAAAGTACTATTATGAACCTAGAAACGTACTACGAATATTGCCTTTCTAAAAAAGGAGTAACGGAACATTTTCCTTTTGATCAAGACACTCTAGTTTTTAAAGTGGGCGGAAAAATGTTCGCACTTTCGTCGTTATTGCATTGGGAAAAAGGCGAACCATCGGTCAATTTGAAATGCAATCCAGATTATGCACTTGAGTTGAGAGCTCAACATGGTGATGTTCAGCCAGCCTTTCATATGAACAAAGTAAACTGGAATACGGTTGCTATAAATAGTGAAGTTTCGGATAAATTGGTCAAAGAATGGATTGACGATTCCTATGAATTGGTTTTCAAAAGTTTAACAAAAAAATTGCAAAATGAAATTATTGATTTAGAAAATTAGACATTACTTTTGCACAATATTTCATAACACTTTCAAATTAAATATTATGATTGATAATCTTAAAAAATTTCTGAACGAAGAACAAGACCCGAAAGCCATCGAAAAAATTACTTCAAAACTGAATGATTTGTTGATGAAAAATGAGGAAATAGGATATATAGCCGTTCAAAAAAAACCTGCAATTACCGTTTTTCCAGATAGTATCGTGGTGACCAATAAAAGAATCATCATTTGTCAGCCAAAAAAACATGGGGCTTTCAATGAATTTTACCGATTTTACTTGGGATGAAGTGGAAGGAACTTTTATGAAAGAAAATATTTTGGGTTCCGAATTTTCGTTTTCAACCAAAACACAAATACAGGTTTCTATAGATTATATTCCAAAAATTCAGGCTAGAAAGATTTCTACTTATGCCAAAGAACAATTGGATTTGTTGAAAAATCCCGTTGTAGCAGAAGAAGTTAAGACTCAAGTTCCAGAATTTATTCAAGAAGAAATAGAAGAAGTGGAAACGGAAGAAGTAGTAAATTATGCCGAAATAATGCCGGCAGTTTCTAATTATGCTGAACCGATTGTAGAAAACACAACCTCTTCAACAGAAAAATTGTTAAGCGAATTAACACAAGATGAACTTTTTGCAAAACTTCAAAACTACAAGAAACTTCTTGATAACGGCTTGATTTTACAAGGCGAATACGACGCTTATAAAAAAGAGATTTTGAGTTTGATGTAAAACCCACTTTCGTTTTAAAATATAAACCCGATAAATTTTTAATTTGTCGGGTTTCGTTTATTTACCTGGTTTGCTTCTGTTTCTCTACAAAATTATGGGCCTGAAGTTCCAATAATTCCGTGGCTTTTTGACGTTGCAAATCATACAGTTTCTTGTCTTGGGCAATGTCCTCATAGACTTTGTCGTGCATCGAAGCACTTGTTTTTACCAATAAATTGCGTTGGTTTTTGTCCTGTTCCAAACTGGCTTTCAAAGCCGTTTCCAAATCTTCCAACTTATAATCGTATTCGCCTTTAGCGGATAATAATTTGGCGGTAATTGGCGAAGTTTCGATAGCTAAAAGCAGTAACATTATAAACAGCGAAGGAATCAACGGGAGTTTATTTAAGGCATTAATTCGAGCCATTAAACCATCAAAGCCATCGATTATGGGTTGTGTTTCCGAAACTTTTTTATCCAAATCCGCTTGAAGCGTTATGGCTTTTTTATCGTTTAAAGCAATTTTTGCCAAATTGGTTTTTCGGATAGAATCTAGTTCGGTAGAGGCCAAATTGTGTTTGGCAATTTTCTCTTTGAAAACTGGGCCTTTTCCCAGTTTCATCGTGCCTTTTGTCCCTTCGGCCTCGGTGATGTAGGTTTCGTATAAAGCATTTACTTCTTTCTCTTTTTTTGCAATTTCTGCTTTCAGATTGTCGGTTTCTGCCTTGTTTTTTTCTACATCCGATTTGAAATAATTGGCAACTTCCTTTTTGTTATTCAAAGCCATTGCGTTTTTTTCTTTCAATAAAACAGTATTGATTTCCTTTTCGAAAATTTTAATTTCCAAGGGTTTCGAAATTACAATAGCGATGATTATCGCTAAAATAATTCGTGGACTGGCTTGCAAGAATTCGCTTTTGAAATTGTCTCTTTTTCGAATGGTGGAAACGATGAATCGATCTAAATTGAAAATGAGCAATCCCCAGATAATTCCAAATCCCATAGCAATAAATGGATTGTCGAAAACCGTAAATAGCGCATAAGAACTGGCAATAAAAGCCATTACGGCGGTAAAGAAAACGGTGGCTCCAATGCCTACATATTTGGTTTGTTCGCCTTCGGAGCAACTTTCGAGGAGATTTTTGTCAGCTCCGGAACAAAGGATAAAAAATGGTTTTAACATGGTGATTTTGATTTGTTGAGCCAGTTTACTGACACAAGGATGATTGATTTTGATTGATTGTAATTAGTAGCGTTTTAACGAAGAAAGTTACATTTTGTTGTTGGTAGAGTATTCTTGTGTAAAAAAGAAAAGAGTCCCGTTTTAGCGTGACTCTTTGTTCTGAAATGCTATGTTTCATTAGCTGAAAATAATTAGGATTTTTTCTTTACTAAATTAATCAATAAAATTCCCCAAGATAATATCAATAATAATCCACCAATAGGAGTGATGACCCCAATGGTTTTAAATTCAAAAGGAATAAAATGACCGTTTGTAGCCAATAAATAGATGGAACCTGAGAAAAAAATTACGCCAATAACCACTAAATAATAGATGATTTTCTTCGCTTTTTCCGAAAGGCCTGATAGTCCAATGAACAAGAGAAACAAGGCGTGATACATTTGGTATTTCACTCCCGTTTCAAAAGTAGTAAGCTGTTCGAGAGATAAAACTTTTTTTAAAGCGTGTGCACCAAAAGCACCTAAAATGATGGCTAACATTCCTAAAAATGCTCCGGTAGAAATTATTTTTTTATCCATTTTGTGATTTTTTAATTATGCAAAAGTATCTCTTTCCGTTCAAAGCAAAGGATAATAAGGATACTTTTTGTCTTTTTGATTTAAAGTTTTTTTGACTTTATAGCATTCATCATTTGTTATAAATATAACAATAGTATATATTTGTGTTAAATATATGTAAATATGAGAACAATACTAATCATTGGAGCCGGAAGATCGACTTCATCCTTGATTCAATATCTTTTAAATAAGTCGGTTGAGGAGGATTTGCATCTTATTATTGGAGATTTATCGTTAGCATCTGCACAAGGCAAGACGAAAAATCATCCCAATGCAACGGCAATTTTATTAGATATTTTTGACCAAAATCAAAGAAAAGAAGCCATTCAAAAAGCAGATATTGTGATTTCGATGTTGCCAGCGCATCTTCATATTGAAGTTGCCCGAGATTGTATTGTTTATAAAAAAAATATGGTAACGGCTTCTTACATAAATGATGCAATGCAGGAATTAGATATTTTGGCCAAGGAAAATAATTTGATCTTTATGAACGAAATTGGTTTAGATCCCGGAATTGATCATATGAGTGCGATGAAAGTCATTGATGAAATCCGAGCCAAAGGAGGAAAAATGCTTTTGTTTGAATCTTTTTGTGGAGGATTGGTTGCTCCAGAATCGGACACGAATTTGTGGAACTATAAATTTACTTGGGCACCTCGAAATGTTGTCCTTGCCGGACAAGGTGGTGCGGCAAAATTCATTCAGGAAGGAACGTATAAATACATTCCGTATTGGAATTTATTTCGCAGAACCGAATTTTTGGAAGTCGAAGGTTATGGAAAATTTGAAGCCTATTCGAACCGTGATTCTTTAAAATATTTGGATGTTTATGGATTGAAAGATGTATTGACTTTGTACCGAGGAACCATCCGAAGAGTGGGTTTTTCCAAAGCTTGGAACATGTTTGTCCAACTCGGAATGACCGATGACAGTTATGTTATGGAGGATTCTGAAAATATGAGTTACCGTCAATTCGTGAATTCTTTTTTGCCGTATCATCCAACGGATTCTGTCGAAATCAAGATGCGTTTGATTTTGAAAATTGATCAAGACGATATTATGTGGGACAAATTATTGGAATTGGATTTGTTCAATCCCTATAAAAAAGTAGGTTTAAAAAACGCCACACCAGCACAAATTCTCGAAAAAATATTGAAAGATAGTTGGACATTGCAACCCAATGACAAAGATATGATTGTGATGTATCACAAATTTGGCTATGAATTGAATGGTAAAAAAGAGCAAATCGATTCCAAAATGGTTTGCCTTGGAGAAGATCAAACTTTTACTGCAATGGCAAAAACGGTTGGCTTGCCAGTTGCTCTGGCAACTTTATTAATCCTAAACGGAAAAATTAAAACGCCCGGAGTTCAACTCCCCATTCAAGAAGAAGTGTATTTGCCCATTTTGAAGGAATTGGAAGAACATGGTGTTGTTTTCAAGGAAGAAATTGTGCCTTATTTGGGGTATAATATTTGAGACATTATCTGACCTTAGCATAAAAATCCGTTCACTCATATTAGAATGAACGGATTAAAATTTTTTTCTTTGCGGCTTAGCGTCTTTGCGGTAAATCTTATTTCGACAACTCCACAAAATACTTATAAAACAAAGGAATCGTTTCAATTCCTTTCAGGTAGTTAAAAATTCCAAAATGTTCGTTTGGTGAGTGAATGGCATCACTGTCCAATCCAAATCCCATCAGGATGGTTTTGCTTTTTAGTTCTTTTTCAAACAAAGCTACAATAGGAATACTTCCGCCAGAACGCACAGGAATTGCGGGAACTCCGAAGGTTTCGGTATAAGCCTTGTTGGCGGCTTTGTAGCCAATGCTGTCCGTTGGCGTTACATAACCTTGGCCGCCGTGATGCGGTTTTACTTTCACTTTTACTCCCGCTGGGGCAATGCCGGTGAAATGTTTGGTAAATAATTCGGTGATTTCTTCCCAATCTTGGTTTGGCACCAATCGCATCGAAATTTTAGCAAAAGCCTGACTTGCAATAACGGTTTTAGCTCCTTCACCAGTGTATCCGCCCCAAATTCCGTTGACATCAAGCGTAGGTCGAATCGAGTTTCTTTCATTGGTTGTATAGCCTTTTTCGCCATAAATATCATTCAAGTCTAATGCTTTTTTGTAGTTTTCTAAATTGTAAGGGGCTTTGGCCATTTCTGCTCTTTCCTCCAATGGTAATTCTTCTACTTTATCATAAAAACTAGGAATAGTAACGTGATTGTTTTCGTCGTGTAACGAAGCAATCATCTTTACCAAAACATTAATAGGATTGGCAACAGCTCCTCCATAAAGGCCAGAGTGTAAATCACGATTGGGACCGGTAACTTCCACTTCTACATAACTCAAACCACGCAATCCAGTGGTAATAGAAGGTTGTTGATTAGAAATCATTCCGGTATCCGAAATTAAAATCACGTCACATTTTAGTTTTTCTTGGTTGCGTTCCACAAACCAACTTAAACTTTTGGAGCCAATTTCTTCTTCTCCTTCAATCATAAATTTGACGTTACAAGGTAAAGAGTGGGATTGAATCATATATTCCAAAGCTTTTACATGCATATACATTTGGCCTTTGTCGTCGCAAGAACCACGGGCAAAAATGGCACCATCAGGATGAATTTCGGTTTTTTTGATTACTGGTTCGAATGCAGGAGAAGTCCACAACTCGACAGGATCGGCGGGTTGTACATCATAATGTCCGTAAACTAAAACGGTGGGTAAACTAGGGTCGATGGTTTTTTCACCGTAAACAATAGGGTTTCCAGGCGTTTGACAAATTTCAACCAAATCGCAGCCAGCTTTTTCTAAACTAGCCTTAACAGCATTGGCGGTAGTAATAATATCTTGATGGTAAGCGGGATCAGCACTTATGGAAGGAATTCTTAGTAATTCTAATAGTTCGTTGATAAAACGGTCTTTGTGCTCTTGAACGTATGATTTGAGTGCTTCCATAATTTCTATTTTTTTTGAGTTTCAAAAGTACAAAAAAGAGCTTAAATATTTTTATGAAAATTCCTTTGAAAGTTAGAAGATATGCTTATATTTACACCCACAAATGGCAATTTCGCGGATATGGTGAAATTGGTAGACATGCCAGACTTAGGATCTGGTGCCGCAAGGCGTGTAGGTTCGAGTCCTATTATCCGCACTAAAACCCTGGCTGTATTACAGTTAGGGTTTTTTTATAAATCTGCCCTACCACTGCCCAACCGTTTGAAAAAACGGATAAATCTTAGAATAATTAAACCGTTATTTCGAAAAAAATGGAGTCCTTAATTGGTTCTTCTTTTGTGTTTTGTTTTATAAAAATTAATTTTACCGGCCATCACTTTTCTTCACCCATTTACGGTTTTCCTCAAAGAACTTTAGATTCCTTTTTCATACATTTACATCTTTCATTTTTCAAGTTACTAATTACCACACAACATATACTTTGATGGATAAACTAATTCAAAATTTCTCTATAAAATCAGTTACTGATTTTTTTAAAACTAAAATTTCTTCTTTTTCTCCAAATAGCGAGAACCTGGACTACATACTAAAAGATAATGGTTTTGAACACTTTTCTGACCTGCAAAAAATAGGAGAAGTAGAATTTAATAATTCCGACGAATTAATTGTTTTTGCTTGTAAATTTCAAGGCGTCTTATCGGAGCGCTCCTCAAAAAAACGACAGTTCGAAATCGCAAAAAAAGTCCTTTCAGCAGATTTTAAAGACGGTGCCATTTTCATTTTCTATGATGATAACGATTGCTTCCGTTTTTCATTCATTCGTAAAAACTATGGTAATAAGGACCAAAAGTTTACCAATTGGAAACGTTATACTTATTTTGTTGAACCAGCAAGAACCAACAAAACATTCAAAAACAGGATAAACGGCTGCAATTTTAGTTCGTTAGAAGATATTCAAGAAGCATTTAGTGTTGAAAAATTAAATAAGAAATTCTACGAAGAGATTGCAACCGCTTTTTATAGTCTTATCGGTGGTAAAGTAAGCATCAATAAAAAAGAAGTTTCTTTTGATGCAAAATTACAGCTTCCATCAACACCAGTTGAAAACAGAAAAGTATATCAAGAATTTGCCGTTAGACTGATTGGTAGAACTATTTTTTGTTGGTTTTTAAAAAACAAGAAGTCAGATAGCGGAATTCCGTTAATCCCAGAAGAATGGCTTTCGTCAAATATGGTGGCAAGTGTCAATAACGACCAACACAATTACTATCATTCCATTTTAGAAAAATTATTCTTTTTAGTTTTAAACAAAAAGCATGAAGACAGAAAACCTTATGTGTTACCGAACAATCACGAGTTTG
>JACCDH011236810.1_pt1 | contig 39586 bp, 28 predicted proteins | sample 7442481 | NCBI WGS metagenome assembly JACCDH01 (sample SAMN15323433, study PRJNA562643) | freshwater metagenome | isolation source: river surface water | place: USA:Blue River Watershed | collected 2017-08-15 | reverse complement strand
TTATGATACCACTACTCGTAGCGTTCGCCATGATAGCAGCAAACAAACAACTCGAGTTGTGAATTTCCGGCATACCCACGTCGGCCCATGTTGCGATGAATCGCCCGTTTGCTGTAGGGCAATATACGGCTCCGCGATATCTCGTTGCGGTAAATCCAAATTGGCCAGCAGTGCCAGTTGATGCGCTCAACTGTACACTATTAATGCCTCTGATATATTTTCCAGAGTTTGCTGCCTGAATATATGGGTTGAGTGGCAACAATCTAGTGGCGCGAACAGTACCACCAACCGCAAATGCAGTAAGGTTACCAGTCGTGCCATCGTTAAACGTTACGTTAACTGTTGCGTTTGAAGCGGTTGCACCGGTGTCGGTATACCATTCCATCCACCATTGAACATCTGAGTAGTTTGAGTCACCAATTCTTGCGGCAAGGTTAGACGTTGAAAGGTTTGTTGATAGGTCCATTCCAGAAAGGGTTTGCGCCGCAGTAGTGTTACCTACTAAGTTTGCAGCTGAGGAGTTTTGTGCAACGTGCATCAACCTATCCTGAATTTCTACTGTAACAGACGCGTTAACTGAGATTGCTTCGAATTGGCCTAAGTAACTTGTTGCAGGTGAAGTTTGTTGTGTAAACTGAAACGATCCGATAAGAGAGTTGCTACACACCGCTGCAGCAGTAGGTATTGCTCCTTGCCCAGGTTGTCCAGTAGCTCTCCATAGAGAATAATATGCACCTGCGGCGGTGTTTGTTACTGATGCTTTATTAAGAATAATGCGTGATGAGTTGTTGCCCATCGCATTAACTAGTCCGTCCATTCCTGAAATTGTCATGTGATCACCCGTATATGATTTTTGAATAGTAGTTAACAACACCTGAAGAAGTAGTTGGAGTTAATACTATAGTGAATAGTGCAGAATCGTCATAAATTTGCGGAAGCCCAATTTCTGTCCAACCAAATTTAAAGTTTTGGTTTGCAAGAGGAGCATATCCGCCGCAACGGTATCTCGTTGCAGTAAATCCATAGTTTCCAGCCGTACCAGTGGTTGGATGTGTAATACTATTAATACCTCTGATGTATTTACCTGAATCGGTTGCTGGTATTAGACTGTTCAATGGAAACATTGTGCCGGCTCTTCTAACAGTGTTACCGAAAGTGAACCCAGTTAAGTTACCAGTCGTACCATCATTATACGTTACGTTAACCGTTGCAGTTACACCAGTGCCTCCGATATCAGTATAGATTTCAATCCACCACAATACATCCGAATAGTTTGTATCGCCAATGCGTTCTACTAGATTAGAAGCAGATAACGTACTAAGATCAAATGCAGCGGTAGTCTGCGCAGTTGTGACAATTCCACTAAGACCACCACTATTGACTAACCTATCATGTATTTCTACAGTAGTACCTGCGTTAGCACAGGAAATTTCTAAACTACCAAAGTATAAATCTTCTGTTCCAGTTGGGTTAACCTGTCCGCGAGCACCAGTTGTAGTACTATTGAGAATTGCTGCTGTTGTCGGAATTGCGCCCTGTCCCGGGTTACCCGTAGATCTCCACGTTGATGCAAACTGACCAGCAGTCAAGCTTGCGATACTACTTCTGTTACCTGTAAGGCGAATAAATCGAGAATCTAGACCTGTCTCTAATTTATTAATTGTATCGATCGTCATACTACAACCTCTAGAAAGATTGCATCAAATCCACCATGTTCACCTAGAATGTATACGCTTTGCCCATCAGGATTAATCACGACTTCGGTGATTTCATATACATCTGGAAAACTATACGTAAATGGTTCTAATACTCTTACTCTTTGTCCAACTTCTAACATCACATTCTCCATTAGTTTGTATCAACCCAAAGATCACCAATCGATGGTGATGAAGGCGCTGTAGTGCCTACTGTAATAGGCACTAATTCTCCGCCAGTACTTCTCGACAAAGGTGTTAACACGCTAGTTGCAGTCAATGCCGCAACGGTAAATAACGAGCCATCATCATTAATCCAATTTGTACCATTATAGTATAACACTTGATCTGCGGCTAAGGTGTTTGTTCCACCAATGACGACATCATTCAATCCATCTATACCCGTACCAACTTGAGGTAAGTTAGTGACGCCATTTGAAATAAGTGTTGTTAAATCTACCATTACTTAACTCCTGGTTGAGTTGGCCACACTACATTATGAGGAAAGCCCGATTGAAGCGTAATGTCCCTAAGTTCTTGGCGATAAGTTTTCCAAGAATCTGGAATTGCTTCCCCTTGTTCAATTGCTTTGATCGTAACCCAATCACTTTCGATTAAAAGTTTATCGCGCTTTACCTTTACACTATTAGATATATATGCATCATATACATCGATACTCGCTTGGTCCTTTTTATTTACTACACATCTAATTACCCAAGAATCATTTACGTACGTAGGTGTTTCTTCATACTGAATACATTGTGTTCTTTCATCTATCGCTGGTGCTTCTTCGTATTGAACTCTAAAGACTCTGTATTCATTCAGAATATCTTCAGTGAGTTGTGCTGGAAAGCTGACATTGGGATAGTCAAACTTCAATTGACTCGGATCATATGGAAAGATTGTTGTATCTGCTATTTTGATGTACATTATTTAATCCTTATAGTAACGTTCTTGTCGCGGTATATGATGTAGTAGGCGTAGTTAATGAAAGTGCGCCGGTGGTTGGCGCAACTGTGCCATTTGAAAATGGTTCAGTAGAAGTCGCGGTCGACACCTTAGAAGTAGTTGATATAGTGTGTGATACAGTGTTGTAACTAAATGGTGTGTATGTTCCGGTCAATGTCCCATCTAATGGCAACCTTGCAATATACAGTCTTGATGCTGATGGTGTGTTAGCAGCGATATAGTAATTTCCCATTCCGTCAAAAAGTATATCTCTTGGTCGCCCTTGACCATCAACACCTGTAGTACCAAATGCTCTTTGCCAAACGATATTTCCTGATGCATCAAATTTGTATACAACTATATCTTCTGATCCGATACCAGCGGTATTAAGATTTGTTGAACAATAAATTGCTCCATCAGGTCCTATTCTCACAGCGCCAGCAACACGAGTACCAGCAACAGTTATAGTTCTTTCCCACGTTACTGCACCTGTGCTACCATTTAGTTTTGTAAGTACATATGCGCCATTTGGCACGTCAGTCCCAAATACATATACGCTATCGGACGAAGCTGCAATTGTTGTAGTTAATGATGTGGCAACGGCAACAGTATAAGATTTTTGCCACGCAAGAGTTCCATCCGAATTTAGCTTATAGATGAAAGCTGCAACACTTTTTAGTACTAACAAGTAAATGTTGCCACTCGGGTCAACAGATATGTCTTGAGTATAATATGAATTTACTTCACCACCATCGGCTATAATACTTCTCCATTGAAACACATGTGAAGATGAGTATTTGCTAATTGCTGCAATTGCCGGAAATGAAAAGCCGCCATCATCATACATCAAAAGATACGATCCATCACTCAGTGTTAAAGCTCTTTTACCTTCATATGAATCAATGCCGGTATAGTTAAAGTTTGCTACTAAAGATCCATCAGAACTATTTAATCGTATAGCTTGCGCTATAGAGTTAGTTTCACCTGAGGTAAACGCTAACAATTGACTAGATAAGACTGATAACCCATTAATGACCGGTACGTTTGTCGCGCTAATTGATCGTTGCCATGCAAGGGTTCCATCTGCATTGAATTTTGCGACGTTGTTTCTTGCTGCGATATAAGTTTCTTTAGTCGTTGAATCTATGGCTATAGAGGGTACGACCGTCGTACCCATTGTTACAGATTCGAGGCGAGTAATAAACTCTTGAGTTGAAACGCCAGTACTAACACCAGCAGCAGCCATAATGATACGATTACTCATGCCATTGCCGCTCCTGATAAGAATCCATACCAGGTTGTGCCACCGTCATGGGTAAAGAATGCATAAATGTTAGTTGTGCCTGATGCGGGCGACGCTGGGGCTGTACCACCGGCCCAATCCACCGATGTCGGCCAAGTGATAGTCATTGTTGCCGACGGAGTCACCTTTAATGTAAATGAATATGCGGTGCCGGTTGTCGGAGGATTTGAGAACACGTAAGTGATGTTTCCGGACGGTGTTGATGAAAACGCATTCGCGGCAGAACAATCGAGTGTTGCGGTTGTACCATTTGCCACAAATGTTTCGCTATATCGTGTTGCTTTAAACGTCGAGTTAACGGTTACCGCACCACTATATGTTCCACCGGTTATTGGAATGTAATCGCCACCAATTGGGTAGTCAGGACGAAGGTTATGCTTGACTTCCCATGTGGTGCCATCATATACTAAGTCAAGGAATATTCCACCTACGTTAACGATAAGGTTTTCAGAAAGGCCTTCGATAGTAGAACCATTTCGCGCAACCGTTAAGTTGGTTGAACCCCAATTAGCACCATCAACCAGTTTGATATACGCACCGGTAGTTGGAGTTGCTGGAAGTGTAATCGTGAATGTGCCACCAGACGTATCAGCAATAATGGCGTCGCCATTGACCGCTGTGTAGTTAGCTGTTTTACGTGACCAAGTCAGACCGCCTCCACCGCCACCAGTAGCGTCAGTGTCATTGATCCAACTCGTACCGTTATACTTGAGGACCTGACCAGTCGATGGAGTAGTAATGACTACATCAGTAAGTGCGTCGAGGTTGCTAGCGCCACCACCTGAAGATGCAATTGTGACGTCAACTTCATCGTTTGCAGAGTCGTCTGCAATGGTAAGAGTAATGTTCGTACCTTCGATGAAGTTAATGTTTCTGCGGGTTCCAACTGCAGTGCCGTTCTTATCGACAGTGACTGCACCGATCTCGCGAATAGAATCTGTGCCGTTATTTCGCTTGAGGAACAACTTACCATCGTTTGTATTGATGGCGAGTTCACCTAGTTCAAGATCAGTGGTCAACGGAACTTTGTTCGCAGTTGCACTTCTCTTCAATTTAACTGTTGACATATGTCGTTACTCCTGTATAATTGCTATATAGCATAGGAATTTTATAGTAGCCACTATGTAGCAGCTACTGATATTTATTAGTAAGTTCCACCATCAACGATATTGATGGATACTGCACCAGAGGTTACAGTAAACTCATTCAGAGCAAAGCTAGCAACACCTTTTACAGTATTGTTTGCATCAACACCAGATAGGTTAAATGTAGTACCTTCTCCAGCAGTTCCCGAAATACCAAGACCAGTTCCACCCGTGATGGTGACTGCTGCCACATAGTTACCCGTAGTATCAGTTCCAAGTACGACTGAGTTTGGCTGAATCGCCGCAACGATGTCAATGTTGCTTGTACCATTAAAGACTGCAGAACCTACCACGTCACCACTTATCGCGATCGTTCTCTCGTTTTGTAGAGCTGTTGCAGTATTCGCGTTTCCGGAAAGAGCACCATTAAAGGTTGTAGCGTTAACAGTAGTTGCAGCTAACGTCGGTGAGTTGATCGTAGTCGTACCCGCGATTGCGGAACCGATGTTGACGTTCGTGGTCGAACCGGTAGCACCACCAGTACCAACGTTAACAGTCTTGGTCAGACCCGTCGTTGTTGCGCCACCTGCAAGAGTTGTAGTACTCGCACCAGTTGCACCGCCAATAACGAACGCAGTAGCAGCACCACCAAAGTTGATCGTCGTTGCAGTTGCGTTAAATACCGCAACCGAAGTGCTCGACGTAGTGATACTTGTGTCAATGACTGGTGCAGTAAGAGTCTTGTTCGTAAACGTTTCAGTGCCAGCCAACGTTGCAAGTGTACCAGTCGTTGGAAGCGTTACAGTGGTAGCAGCAGTCTGGTTAAGGGTAAGAGCAAAGTTACCAGTCGTCGAGAAGTTATTCGCAGTTGAGATGTTACCACCAAGACTGATCGATCTTGCTGCGTTACCTACCGAGAAGCTAAGTGTGCGACCAGCAGTAAGAACTTCAGCCGTAGCAAAGGTCAGATCAAATGCTGCACCAGTAGATCTGACAGCAAGAGAAGTAAGCGCAGTGGCAGTGCCGCCGTTAATCGTTGGTGAAGTAAGAGTCTTGTTCGTAAACGTTTCCGTGCCGGCAAGCGTTGCAAGAGTGCCGGTAGTGGGAAGAGTTACGTTAGTAGCAGCGGTTTGAGTCAGAGTAAGCGCGAAGTTACCTGATGTAGTGAATGTGTTAGCAGTCGATACGTTACCACCGAGTGTAATAGTACGACCGTTGTTGTTAACACCTGTGCCGCCATATTGACCAGCGATTACGCTACCATTCCAAGTACCCGAACTAATCGTACCAACAGTTGCGATCGATGTAGAACCAGCGACTGGTGATGCACCAATTGAGTTGTAAGAGATTGTTCTTGCAGTAGCACCAGTGTATGTAGTGCCTGACACATCACCTGCGCCGCCGTTATTGAACGTAACAGCGTTGAGGTTGTTACCCAGAGTGATACCTGAGATTGTTGATGCCGCAAGCTTACTTACGTCGATTGCAGCAGTTCCAGAAATATCGGCATTAACGATTGAACCGGTAGCAATTGCAACGGTTAACGATGCATTTGCAGTACCATTAAATGTGGCTGAACCAGTTACATCTCCGGTAAGTTCGATCGTTCTCTCTGTAGCAAGAGCAGTTGCAGTTGACGCGTTTCCAGAAAGAGCACCATAGAAAGTGTTTGCCTGAATGTCTGCAAGTTGGAACGAAACGTGTCCAGTGTCAATGAATACTGAATCATCTGGTTCAGGTGTATAACCTTTAAATGCTTTGAATCTCGAGTCGGTTGCATCACGGAAGAAACCGGCGTGAGCATATGAACCATCATTATAACCACCAGCAAAACCAAGATCTGGGTTAACCGCTGATTTTGCACGAGCTATACCGCCAGAAACATACATTCCAGTATTAGCACCAGCAATACTAAAGCTTGTTCCGTTTGCCGCGGTAATCGTTTGGTTTGTTACGTTATAACCTGTTGGGTTAACGCCCGTAACGGTGACAACCATGCTAGTCGTATAGTTATTGTCAGCGGTATAAACAATAGTTGTACCATTGCCGACAACATTTGTGATGGTTGCTTCAATACCATTGTTCAGATAAATCATGTTATCCGAAACTTTAAGACTTGTCACACCAAGTGAGATTGTGTTACCGGTAACAATCAGATCGCCATCGACGTTAAGATTACCGGTGAATTCACCATTGTTAAAAATAACGTTTGCAGTAGTCGAAACATCTTGGCCAATCGAAATGATCGGAACCGCACCTTCACCAGTTGTACCACTAACCGAGACACCGGTGCCTTGAGTGATCGATTGTACGTAATCACCAGTGGTATCTGTGCCAAGTGTGACAGCGTCTGCAGCAATAGTTGCGCTGAGTGTAACGTTTCCTAGATTCGTTACCGTTGCACTACCCGAAAGATCGCCACCAAGAGTAATGGTAAAGTCATTGACGTCAAAGTTGAGTTTACCAGTACCATCATCGTATGTGACGCTAATGCCGTTTTCAGTGTTGGTCGAAACCATACCACCAGCAACGTCTTGTACAGCTTCAGTGAAGTCACTGATTTGTGTCGAAGGAATCGAGATCGCTGTAGTACCAGCAGCAGTGAGTCGACCTTGAGCATCAACAGTGAATGTTGCAACGTTTGCGCTTGAACCGTATGAACCTGCAGTTACAGTTGTGTTACCTAGAGTGTATGTAACAGTGTTGGCTGTAACAGTACTGCTAAGTCCATTCGAACCAGCGAACACAAGTGTTTCACTTGAGAATGTGATCGTATCTGTACCGGTAGTACCTGCGATGTTAAGTGCGTTGCCTGATCCAGAGACTGCTGAGTTAAGAGTAGCGAGGTTAACGACGTCATTGTCGTTAATTGGATTTGCTACGTCTGTGATACGCTTACTTGACGCGCTGATATTACCCGTACCATTTGCAGTAAGTACGAGGTTTCCGTTTGTATCAGTCGTTGTAATGGTATTTCCATTGATGCTAACGTTGTCGACGAGAAGTTCATCGAGTTTCTTGTTAACATCAACGATGAGTGCACTATTCGCTGTTAGAACACCTGCAGTGTGATCAAGCATATCGGTGAAGTATTTACCACCGATAACATCAATGTTTGCAGCGATGCCTGAAGTTTCTGTGCCGGTACCAATGTAAAGCTTATTCGCACCTGTCGCCCATGAATACGCGAGTTCACCAGCACCTAGTCCACCTGCAGGGACGGTAGTGCTACCTGAACGTTTAATCTTAATAATTGACATTAGAAGAAGCCTCCATTGAGTTCTACGCTAGGGTTTTCAATAAGCTCCGTGGCTTCCCACTTCTGTGTTGCAGCATTATATGCAAGAAGTGAGCCATCCGTTACAGAACTAACGTCGACATCAGTTAAATCGCCTAGGCTTGTTGTGTTTTGATTTGATCGATATGATGATACTAGTATTGATTGCTGAGGAGTTACAGCCGCTGTAGTCTTACCATACTGTGTGACTGTTGCTCTAATTGGCATATTAGATTCTCGTTATTCCTGGCGTTACTGTTACTACACCTTCAACTACACGAGTTACTACAGCACCCGGTGATCGTATCTCTACGTCATAAAGATATCTGCCGGGTTCAATTGTAGAAGTTGTAGTAGCACTTAGGTTAAGATTAATCTTACCACCGGCGCCATTATGTGTAGCGGTAAACGTAGAGGCGCTCGAAGAAGCATAGTTCTTTCTCATCTGCGCAGCAACGGTGTGACCGGCTAAGTTGTAAACTACGCCATCAGCATCGACTAAATCAATGTCTGCGTTAAAATCCGACCCTTGATCGATTATAAGATTTGCCTTAATTGCCATAGAAAACTCCTCGAATTCTATGTCTATTTATAATGATGAAGAACAGCTTACTTGCTGTTCTTCAACTCTTCAATCTCGGCTTTGAGTTCTTTAATCGCTTCAATCAGAACACCTACAAGGTTACCATAAGCAACAGACTTGTATTCACCGCTGTTGTTAACAACTTCTGGAATAACCGCTTCAACTTCTTGTGCGATAACACCGACACCGGCTCTTCCATCTTTGTCAAAGTAAACACCTCTCATCGCAGTGACTTTATCAAGTGCGCTATCGATTGTACGAATATTCGACTTGAGTCTTTCGTCTGAGAATGCAGTTACATCACCAGGTGAAACAAAGTCGCCTGCTTGTGAGAAGGTCCATGATCTGTTGTTTGCGTCAGATGCTTGAATCAGGTGAATAGATGCAGCCTGAGTGTTATCGGTATTATGAAGAACACCGAATGAAGCAGTCGTAACGTTTGCACCACCAGTTGATCTCATCTTAACCGCAGAAGCGTAAGCACTTCCTGACTGTGTTACGTTGACGTGGAAAGGTGCATCAATAGTATCTTGGCTAGCGTAAGCAGTTGAAACCGCAGCAGAAGATACCACGTTATTGCTAAACGTTTTGATACCAGCAATCGTTTGGTTACCTGTAGTGTATACACCACCAGTAACAGTTGTTGCGTTAGTCGCGCTGGTCGCCGTAGTCGCAGTTGCAGCGTTTCCGGTGATGCTGATACCCCATGAACCGGACGCGCCCGTTCCAGTCTTTGTCGGAGCATAATCATTGTAGTTGCCGGAATGAAGGATTTCCTTCCAATCCCACCAATTATCAACCGTGTCACGAAGACTTCTGAAGTAGATGTTGTTTCCGCCACTCGTCCAATCGACCGAGAGTTCTGCAGAGCCAAATTCGCCTCTACCCCATGCAAGAGTTGACCAATAACCAACCGGTGTACTATCACCAAGACTCGAATTGTTTGTATTGAAGGTATATACGCCAGTACCAAGAGTGTTTCTCGTGGTAGTATCTTCCGGAACCTGATCTGCAAGAGGAGTCAGAAGTGTATGGGTGTGGTTTGCACCATCGATCGTTACAGTGATATCGGCGTTTGCAGTACCATTGAACGTAGCAGAACCGGTTGCATCACCAATTAAACTGATAGTTCTTGTAGTAGCAAGAGCTGTTGCGGTATTAGCGTTTCCACTGATACTACCAGTAATTGTCGAGCTAAACGTTTTTGCACCAGCAAATGTTTGTGCACCAGTTGTTACAACACCGGATGCAGTCGCACTAGCCGAAGGAATTGTCGCACCGGCACCAGTTGACGAGTTAACTGTTGGGCCAGAAGTAGTTCCTGCAGTCCATGTTAGGTTAGTATTAGCAGCAGCAATCGTAATAGTGCCATTACCATTTGTAACGGTGATGTTTTGACCCTGAGTCAACGTTGCTTTCGTGAGTGTATTGCCAACGGTGTTACCAATAAGCAATTGACCATCAGTATACGTTGTTTGTCCAGTACCGCCTCTTGCAACATCAATCGTGCTAGCACTCCAAGTACCGCTGCTGATCGTTCCAAGAGTCGTGATGGCAGTAGAACCAGCCCATGTTGAAAGCGCAGTATTTTCGACGTTACCTAGACCAACATCGCTCTTAGACACTGCAGACCATACCGGCGCAGCCGAAGCGGCTCCGGTGCCTGTCTGTGAAAGGAACTGTTTCGTCGTGGTGATGTTACCAGCTAGACGTTCAGCGTTAGTTGAGCCTCTAAAGATAGTATCGCCAAGCGTTGTCATAGGTGAAAGCGCATTGAACCCAGCGATCGCAGTCGTTTGACCGGTACCACCGTTTGCAATTGCAAGCGTGCCAGATACGTGAGTGGTTAGACCAATCTTACCCCATGCAGGAGCAGTGCCAACACCACCAGAGATGAGAGCGTTACCTGTCGCGACACCTGCAAGTTTAGCAAGAGTTGTTGTACCATTAGCATATAGAATATCACCAACAGTATAAGACGTTTGACCGGTGCCACCATAGTTTCCAGCAATTGCTGTTGCGTTCCAAACACCGGTGTTTATTGTTCCAACCGAAGTAAGACTTGAACCAGTTACACCTGATCCAAGAGCGGTTGCACTCAAGACAGTCGCATTGTTAATCTTGATTGTCTTACCGGAAGCAACGTTCCAGTTTTCGCTCGAAGTCCAGTTATCGTTAAGGTCATCCCAGATGATAGTCTTATCTGTAGAACCTTTCAGAGTGATACCACCACCATCAGCAGTGATGTCAGTTGGAGTAGTAACGCTGCCAAGAATGATGTTCTTATCTTCAACGATAAGGTCATTCGTATTCAGTGTTGTCGTAGTACCTTCAATCGTCAGGTTACCTGCAACAACCAAGTTCGAGTAGAACTTAGAATCAGCACCAACTTGAAGCGCACCTTGAATACCGACACCACCCGTAACACGAACCGCACCAGAGTCAGTCGTCGTTGCAGCAGTAGAATTGGTAAACTGCACAGCTGTTGCAGTTGAGGCGCCTCTTCCGGTCACCGAAGATAGTGTATCTGTTTCTGACGAGGCAATCGTAATTACCTTTGTAGTCGCGTTAGCAGTAACGCTCGTTGAACCAGATCCCGCAATCGTGAAGGTATCGCTATTTGTTGCAGCAGTAATAGTGTTCGCACCAACCACAATACTCTTGAAGATGTTCTGAGACGAACCAAGATCGGTGTTGGTGAGTGTGATTGTTGCGTTTCCGGCTTGGTTAAGCGTAAACGTTCCAGATCCGGAAAGTCCAGTGCTGCTGTTAACTGTGATTGATCCGTTACCGATATCACTGGTAAGAGCAAGTGTGCCAGTAGCGCTTGGCAGTGTGATAGTCGTAGTTCCAGCCACTGCTGGTGCACGAAGATTCGCAGTGCCAGATGTTGCACCAGAGAAGTTAGCACCAGCGCTACCAATCGTAGGAGTCGTAAGTGACGGGCTCGTAGCAAACACAAGCGCACCGGTGCCGGTCTCATCGCTGATCAGCGTTGCAAGTTGCGCAGACGTCGTCGAAGCAAATTGCGATAGGTTTCCAGTGGTTGCCATCGTACCTGCTTGAAGGATTGTGTTTCCATCAGCAAGAGTAAGGGTTCTATCAGCCGAGACGGTCGTAGGTGGAAGAATCGTAATCTTTCTTCCAAGTGTACCGTTGATACCAGGCGCGATAACAACCGAGTCTTTCACACCATCTGCTGCAATAATCGACTTACCAATTACGTTATTAGCAGTCGTGTTGGAAGAAGCAATCACGTCTTTTACGTAAATTGTTCTCCAGTTATTAGCAGTAGTACCAAGATCGTAAGTTGTATTTGCGGTTGGGACAAACTCAGATGATACCGTCGCAGTATCCATCGTAAAGGTGTTGAATACTGTTAGGTCGTTAACATTGCTTTCAGAAACAGTGATGTTAACGTTGCTCGAGTTAGTAAAGGTAACAGATCCATCAACCACGAGGTTACCAGTGATGTTAGTGTTACCTGTGATGTTTGCTGCACCACCGACGTAGAGTTGCTTTGCTACACCGACACCACCGGCAACAGTGAGTGCTCCGGTTGATGTGCTTGATGCATCACCATTGAACAGTACCGCAACTTTACCGGTATTTGCAGAACCGACATTAACACTTCCCGATGTAAGCGTTGGGGCGATTCTAAACGTGCCAGTCGTAGCATTAGTGTCAACCGTAGCTGTGCCGCCCGCACCACCTGCCGAGACGATAACACTCGTGTTTCCAGTATTCTTACCGAGAGTGAACGTTGATGCTGCAGCACCAATGTTAAGAGCAGTTGCCGCACCAAATGCGTTTGCAGTGGTAACGTTACTATCAAACAATGCATATGTGGTCGAAGGAGTAGTAAGTGCCGAACCATTGAGAGCAACAGTTGCGTTTCTGATTGTTGTAGTGCCAGTCGTTGCACCAAGGGTAATCGCAGTTGCAGTGCCGAGTACGTTGGCTGTTGCAACAGTGGTATCAAACACGTTGATAGATGTTTGTGAACCAGCATTAAGCGTAGCACCAATCGTAAGGGTTGGTGTTCTAACAGTGGTCGTACCGCTAGCCGCACCAAGATTGAGCACCGCAGCAGCACCAAATGCGTTCACAGTTGTCGCGCTGGTACCAAGCAGAGAAAAGCTCGTAGCTGAAGTTGTGATGCTCGAACCATCGACGTTAATAGTTCCATCGACATCGAGGTTGTTTTTAACGTTGGTTGTTCCAGTAGCCGCACCTAGGTTCAATGCAGTAGCTGCACCAAATGCATTTACCGTTGTCGCAGTGGTGTTAAACACGTTGACAAGTGAACTTGATGTTGATATGGTATTTCCAACCAACAGCATCGTTGGGTTGTTTACGGTAAGTGTACCAGTTGCAGCACCAAGGTTAACCGCTGTAGCTGCACCAAATGCATTTACCGTTGTTGCGGTTGTATTGATCACGTTTGCGGTAGTAGCATCAGTTCTGATATCACCACCAACGATATTGACAATCGCGTTTCTAAGATTGATCGTACCCGTGGTAGCACCGATCGTAATCGTATTTGCTACGCCAAAGGCATTGACAGTGTTCGCAACAGTATTGACAAGAGTAAACGTTGTGTTACTCGTTGTGATCGTACCGGCGTCGGTATTGATCGTGCCATCGACGTCAAGGTTGTTTCTGACGTTAGTCGTACCAGTAGTAGCACCCATCACGATCGAAGTAGCCGCACCAAATGCGTTAACTGTTACGACCGGAGAAGCGTTCCAAAGGTTAACCGTGGAAGCCGCACCTGCAACCGTAGCTGAGTTGAGAGTGGTCGTGCCACCTGCGTTACTACCGATGTTGACGTTAGTGATAGAGCTTGCCGCACCACCCGTACCGACGTTGAGAGTCTTGGTGTTTGCAGCTGGAGTTACACCAGTACCAATGTTGTAAGTACTTGCACCTGTGGAAGTAGATCCAAGGTTAAGCGTCTGTGCGCCTGATACGTTACCAATGTTGAGTGTAGCAGCAGCGCCTGCAAAGTTGAGGGTGGTCGTACCGGTGTTAACAAGATCAAGCGATGTAGCACCGGTGATCACAGGAGTACGCAAGCTAGTGATACCGGTTGTAGCACCAATTGTAAGAGCCGTTGCAGCACCAAAGGCGTTGACCGTGGTAGCAACAGTGTTGAATACGTTGATTGCTACGTTCGATGATACGATCGTTGGGTTGTCGATCGTAAGCGTACCAGTGTTAGCACCAAGAGTGATCGTGGTTGCTGCACCGAATGCATTGACTGTCGTTGCGGTAGTGTCGAGCAGATTGAACGTTGTTGCAGTGGTAGTGATATCGCCACCATTCACTGCTAGGTCACCGGTGATTACTGCACTGTTTGAAACAGCAGCATCACGTACGTTGATGTCTTTCCATCTTACTGATGTGCTACCAAGAGAATATAGATCATTCGTTCCGCCAAAGATACCCGATGTATTCGCGATCAAAGCAGTATTCGATACCGAGTTGTTACTAAACGTTACGTTAAAGTCTTTGTAAGTGTTGTCAGTACCAAAGATGCGAAGTGATCTTGCGGTAGTGCCTCTCATCGTAAGAGTGCCAAGAGATTCTACATCGGTGTCAGCATATACGAATCCGGTGTGAACGTTACCGTATAGACGAGCATCGCTACCAAGGTCGACCGTTGTAGCACTTGGAAGAAGATCTGATGCAAGGAGTGCGTTAATCGTAAGTGAATCTGCAGTATCAACACCAATGATCACATTGTTCGTGAATGATGTCTGAGCACCTGAAAATGTTGCGTTTGCAGTCGATGTAAAGATTCCATCGATGTTGACGTTAGCGTTAAAATCTGCTACACTGTTAACATTGAGTGTATCCGAACCATTGAAGCCAATGGTGATCACATCAACGTTTGCGTTGAATGTTGCAGCAGTCATAACAGTGTTTGACGTGACGTCAAGAATAGGTGAATCAATATCTACGCGTGATCCAGTGATCTCGGTGTTTGATCTAACATAAAGAGCACCAGCATTGATTGTGGTGTTTGCTGCAGTAACAGTTACAACCTTTGAAGAATTGTTGATCGCAACGTTGCTGGTGATAGTTACGTTATTCGCGTTGATGTTGAAGTTGTTTGTGTTAGCATCAACTCTGATAAGTTCAGAAGTATTGAAGATAACGTTTGAACTGATGATAAGGTCAGCAGGGGCGCTTACGCTACCACCACGCAGACTCTGAGTAGCTGCGATCGTGTTCGCAGAAAAGATACCTTGAAGGTGCGAGTTACCAGAAGTATAACCACCAATAGTCGTATTTGGCTGTGCTAGGTTAACCGATGTAAGTACGGTCGTACCCATATCATACACGAGTTGGTTTGTAGTATCAATCCAGCTAGCAAATGTATCGGTTGTTTCTACGTTAGCACCAGGTGCCAAATATACGTGGGCCTTTGCCATTCTTACTTACCTGTACTTAATTCGGTTATCATTTGTTTAATCTCAAGCATCATATACTTCAAACTTTCCAGGTCATTTTCAATATTTTCAATTCTATTGACCTGTTGTTTCTTCATACGATACTCGTGTAGAGCCTTGATATTTGTATTTATCAAGGCTCTACTGGATACGTCTCTGGCAAAATCTTTTTCGTCAGTCTGAATCATGTCAGGGCGATCGCTCTTAAATCTTTCACTCTTGGTACGATGTTATGGCCTGTTGAAAGCATAACAATCTTTACTGCAAAATATTTATAGCTAGTATAGACCGCTCCGGTAGGATCAATGTAATTGAGTGTACCATTATTTAGCCATGCACCTTCACCTGCAAGTTTTGCAGTTGTACCCAATGAATATTCATACTCACGATAATCATAACGGTTAGCAAGCGATGATATCGCATTGGTCTCAGGTTTTACCGCAAGCTGAGTCCATTCAACATCATTCCATGATCTAATATCGGTAGAAGCTTGGAACTTAACATATACTCTTAGGTCAGTAAGAGAAGGCTTATAAGCACCAATTAGCACACGAATATCTTCAGCATCTAGACCGTCAGCAAGTTCTACACGCTTTGAAACATACTTCGATGTAGCTCCACCAAGAGAAGTGTTTTCAGTTACATCACTTGTTGCAAGGTTGTTGATTCTATATTCAGCCAACATTACAGTAGAGATATCATAGTCAATAACTGGCGATGTATCCTTTGTTGTAAGCGAAGTGTTTTGCATATCAACAGTGAGTTCAAACCCGCTCGATGTAAAGTCGTTACTCTTTGACTTAATGTAGTATGTAGCATCAGTCAAATAGTTAGTGTCATTGAATGCTAAGTCTTTTTGGTTATTCTCAGACGTTCCATTAAACAACTTAGTTGCACGAAGATTAGTGCGGGTCTTCGTAAAGTTGGTACGATAAATTGCTGGCTGGATGTAACTAATTGGAAGGTTACGAACAGTTTGAATCTGTGCAGTTGCACCTGAGTCAGCACCAACGATATTATCGAGAGCAGTAAACTTGAATGTTGAAGACTTAGAAGTCGAGTCTTCCAAGATCAACAATACTGGTTCGCTGGTATTGATATATGCAACCTTACCGACTGGTGATGAGTAGTGTTGAGCAATTGCCGATGCGGATTGCTTAGGAATACTCTTCACAGTCATCGAGGTGTTGCTCGCGATGCTTGCGATCTCAAGTACTTCAAAGTTAGTTCCGCTAATCTTTACAACAATGTGTTCGCCTTGAGCATATTGCGAGGTGAAAGAAGTGCCTACACCTGATACTGTGGTGTTACCCGCGGTGATTGAAACCGTACCAGTGTTATAGCTGGTCTTGTTGATAAAGACATACTCGCCGTTCAGATAGTTACCAGACAAGTTATTGAGGTCAAGGAACTCATGATCTTTGTTCGTCAATGTAATGCTTCCGGTTGCGCTAGCAAACGTTGCAGCATACATCTTGAACTTTAGGTTTTCGTTCTGATAAGGAGTCCATGCCTTGTTGTTCGTCGATGTGAATAGAACACCTGCGTTCGTGTCTTGTTGAATTGCAACGCCGGTGTCGATATCATTACCACCGGTTCTGCTGATCCACATCAAGTAGTCTGGGTCATTACCGTCTGGAGCAATAACAATAGCGTATTCGGTATTTGTCTTAAGCGCGACTGGTGCCTGGAACGTGATCGTTGTTGCAGTCAGTGCGTTTGTAGCGGCAGTTGCCGAAGGAGCATTTACCTGTGCTGCAGTCAAGTAGACTGAAGAGAACGGCAGTGCGTTTCCTGCAGGATAGCCATTATCGACTTCTCTAATCTGTATACCTACACCTTTACCAGCGCGGCTCTTTCTTGCGAAGTAAAGGTCGAGTTTTGTGATAAAGACGTCAGTGTCAGAAGATGAATCTGAGTCAATGATGAATGTTTGTGCAAGAGGGTCAGATCCACCACGGCGTGTTGTTGTCGTCACCGAAGTGGAGACTCTATCGATGTTGAATGCAGGTGGGCGAGTCGTAGAGCTTAGACCTGTCTTTGCTGCAGAGAAGTTGAAGCCGCTATACTTAGCAGAAGCAAAGGATGTAGCCACATCCTTATTTTCATAAGTGGCGATGTCTATTATCTCAAGAGTTCTGTCACCAACATAGAATGTTTCTGCTGGGATTCTAAACACTGCATAAAGCACGCCATCTGCGTCTGACGTAACAACTTGGTTACCATATGCAGAAGATGGGATGATTGATCCATCTGCACCGACCACACCTTTTGCAACGTGGGCGTTAACATCTTTTCCATCAAAGAAGAAGTAGAATCTCGTGCTTGGTCTTAGGCCAACAACTTTAACTTGAACTAGTCGTGATCTCATGAATGGTGAGAAGTTGACGTCTGTTACGAAGTCACCGACTTGTTGAGTCTCTTCTTGACCAGCACCGGTGTTTAAGGTCGATGTAGTCGTAGTTGTGGTGGTCGTCGTTGTGCGACTTGCAAACAATCCAGTGCCAAAGAGTCCACCACCTCTGACAGTGTTACTGACCGATGAAACATCAGTGCGAGTCAATGGAACAAACTGTGACAGAAGATCTGTGAACTCAATGAATGGCGTTGCAAGATCAAAGTTGAAGTTGACGTCTGGTGCACGAACGGTGTCTGGGCCAGAGTCATATTCCGGATAGATCGCCATCTTACCAGCGAAGTTATAGAAGCTGGTCGTACAGCTCTTAACGTTCGTTGCGTATGGTTGCGATACTGAGGTGAGAACGTAATCACTCTTGCTCAGTGTCGCGACCGTGTTGGCAAAAGAAGTGATGTTTGTGCCACTCTTGTACTTAAGGCCGAGTGAGTACTGTCTAAATCCAGGATGAATGTCTTTGTTCGAAGGATCAATTGCTGCGTAGAACTCTCCACCATTGACGTCTGCGAGATACAGAGTGTCAAAGTTGTCAACAAAGATACCATTCTTGAATCTGTCAAGACCATTTGAGTCTGCGATCAAGAAGTCTTTTGCTTGAGTCTCGAGAAGTGACAATGAGGTGTAGTACTCAAGATTGCGTAGTCTGTTGTCAATTCCGCCAATGTCTTTCATCGTGTAACGCTTCGATTGATTCGAAGAGATTGATACGCCATACTCTGGCTTACCGATTTGGTTAGCACGACTTGCTGCTAGGCTTGGGTATGGTGGCACATAAACACGGGCCAACAACATACCTTTAGTTGGTTCTGGTGGATACGTTGGATTCTCTGCAGGTGTACCCTGAATCGTTACGAACTCACCATTATTATCTGCGACAATGATGTCGTTTCTTCCAAGATAGTAGCTATAAGTTGCTTCAATCGTCTTGTTTGGAGCAGGGAACAGGATGTTTGAGAAAGCTGTCGTAGTTGCAGGGTTAACCGTAGCAGCTGATGCAGTCACTGCGTACGCTGCAGTGTTTGACACATATGGACGAAGGTCGATTGCATCACGCAGATAGTATTTCGTTTGGTTGCTCGACACAAAGACTGGAATGTCTTCTGTTCTGATCTTATCAGCAGGAAGCACCGAAGTCGCATCATCGACTGGGTAACTATCGACAGTGAAGAAGTGACCTGGGTTCGAGTCTTTCTTAAAGACTTTTGCCTTAACAATCAACTTATCGTTAGTGTTAATCGTAATAGTCTTTCTCTTCTTAATGCCTGACAATTCATAGAGTGCATCAGATTGCTTTTTATCGAGAGCAAAGAATGAAGTGTAGTTATCTGTGCTTGAATTGCTGGTTGCATAGCCTTCAATCGTAGCCCATGCAACAGTGTTAGCTGACTTCCAAACACCTTCGATAGAATAAGCATCAGGCAGACCAAGTGAATACGTACCAGTGGTAGTACCAACGTTAGTATTCGCTTGAATTTTAACATAAACAGTCTCAAGGGTTTTAGCGTTAATCGTGGTCTGAGTTCTCTTTACGTTGATGTAAGCAGTAACGGTCAAGCTAGCACCTGGGTTCTTAACCGTGGTGATAGTGATAACCTTTCCGCTTGAGTCAAGAGTAGCTGAAGAGATTGCCATAACTTCGCCTGACGTTACCGTACCAACAGAAGAATGTGCGACAACCATAATCTCTGCCAATTCATCGCTGTTCAATGAACCCGATGCGGTGTATGGGAACACGTCAGAACCTGACAGAGTAATGTTGAATGTGCTGGTAGTCGTAGTGACTTGCTGTGATGTACGATATGTGTAGTCAGTTGTTGGGCCATCGACCGATCTGATGAATGACTTACCAATTGGGAAGATTGATCTTAGGAATGATGCGTCCTTAAGCACCGCAGTATTAGCAACACCTGCCACAGTTTCAAGAACCAGGTTAGCAGTACCAAGACCAGACGCTGACACGACGTTATGTACGTTGTTGAAAGAAGCACCAGAGTTCATAGTGATTCTGAATAGGTACAGACGGTATTGACCAGCAATGCCACCATTTCTCGTTACCGCACGAACAAGGGCAGTACCAATCACAGTGTTCGAAGAGTTACGCAGGTTCACCTGTTCAAATGTGGTGAAGTCGAATCTTCCGACATAGCTACTAACAACTACGTATGAACCGTAGTTGGTATTGATGTTCTGTTGAGCCGAAGTAACATATGTGCTTGCTTCTGGAATATCGATTGCGATATCGCTGAGCAGTTCAACACGCTTACCTTCGACATAGCCCAGGCCAGGTCCAATAACAACCGAAAGGTTGCTTGTGTTTGTCGATGGCTCAACACGAACTGGGAAACGATTTACGACATAGTTGCCGGATTCTTCAAGAGTTCTTCTCTCAAGATTCTTTTCGATCACATTGTATTGAGTTGAAATTTTTCTACGAACGATTCGACCATTTGAGTATTCTTGGATAGCAAAGAATGTTTCATCGACTTCATTGACTGGTTTAACCACTAACGACGGCGATAGCTTAAGTCTATCTGCACCTGGTGCGTTTTCGTTATTGAAGCCGTTCGCGTTATCAAGAAGACTCGAGTCGCTATTGCTATCGACAAGCAGTTCTGCAGTCTGGAAGCCAACTACGATTCCATCTGGCGTGTTGCTATATTTTGATACAACAGTAAGAGCATTTTCAAAACGGATAAAGTGGCCCTTTTGGTAGATCACACCATCGCCGCAACGAACACCATAACCATTACCAACTGCGGCAGCACCTTCGATAACACCTGCTGCAGTAACACGGTGGAAAGGAACAACATAGTCACCTGAAGCATCCTTTGAGTATAGCTGAATTTCTTCAGTCGTACTAAAGCTGCTTACGTTAGTATTGCTCGTCACTGCACCTTTCGTGTACTTCACAAAGAGAGTGCTGAGGTTTGGAGTCTGCGATTCAAGACCAAACGCTGTCGCAACAACGATTGCTTCAACACCGGTTGTAAGACCAATTGCCTTCATCTCGGTGTAAAGGTTAACGTCCGTTGCTACTTCACCGCCTGAAGTATTACGAGCAATGTCACGAACTTTAACGTATGGCAGAGGGTTTTCTTCTACGAAGTTACCACCCTTTACAATCGTTCCTTCAACCAAGATATTATCGCCAAAGCGTTCAATCTGGTTTTGAAGAATCGTTTGTAGCTGAGTTAATTCTCTTGCTTGTACGGCAGTCGCAGGCTTAAACAGCACCTTATGATAGTTCTTCGTTTCATCGAAGTCATCAAAATAAGGTGATTGGTTAAAATCTGTAGTTAGACCCATTTGCCTTAGTACCTCTATTAAAATTCAATTACTAGCTTAATACGTTCAGTTTGATCTGGATCTCTCTGAATTGGAATCATATTCTCTACGAATATAAATTCTCCGCTTCCATCAACTAGTTTATTCCGTGTTTCGTCAATACCGTTAATCTGTGCAATCGCCTGTGACGTCTCGCCTCTGAAAGTATTTATAGTGTTTGTTGGGGTATCCGAGATAAGGAATTCTCCGTTCACATTTACGAGACCAATAGTAGCATTTGAACCTACACCTGGAACGATTTCATGAACAACGCCTGCAGCTGTAGCAGCAAATGTAGTATCGACATCAATCACGCTTGTTGAAACCGATGTAGTGTTTCCAACAACGTTTGCACTAGTAATAAAGAATCCATTCGTGTTATTCAGAGTCAGAGTATCAACGAATCGACTAACAACAATACCGGTTGCACCTGATGTAGATTGAGTTACTAATTCACCTTCAGCAAAGTTATAAGCTGAGTTTGCAAGAGTTAACTTTACAAAGCCGGTGTCGATTTGATTAAGACCAGCTTGTACAACTGTTTCATCGAGTACAAAACCACTCGTTAGACCGTTATCGAGGATGTTAACATCATATAGTTTTCTTTGATCGAATGTATCAAAGGTTCTATCAATCGAGTTGATATACGTTAAAACACTTGATGTTTGGCCAAGAAGTCCCGTCGAACTATTTGAAGTGTTTGACGTAACAAAGAATCCTGATACATCGGTCAAACTAATTGTATTCGCAGATCTGTTTGAAACCTTTCCTCTTGCGCCGGTCGATGTTTGAATAACGATTTCACCTGCAGTGTATGTTTCTGCGGTGTTATTCAATACCATGTTGACGTCCTTGAAGAGTGGATCTTTAATGAGAGACACTTTACGATAATCATTGGCCGCTGGAATTTTACTTGATTCAGTGCCAATGAATGAAACAGAAATGCCAACCTTATTGGCGTATAGTTCATTGATTGGGTTCGAACCATGACCACCAGGAGGAGAGATGACTGCTCGAGCAACTGCTGAGGTCGTAGTAGTTGCTGCTGAGAAACCAGTGTTACCAACGATCTCGATGTCAGCGTATGTGTAATTCTTACCACGATTGATAACGATGACTTCAGTGATCTCACCCGAGACTGTATTCGCTTCTGTGCGAGCTAATGCGTTTTCACCATCACCTGCGATGATGACTCTTGGGGCGATCTTGAATGTACTGTCACGAGCTGGCAGTGTATCAAATGGACGGTCAACCAAGACCCTTCTTTCACCACCGGAGGTGAAGTAGTCAATGATTGTTCTCAGTTCTCCATCGCCTGCACCTTGATCAATGTACAGCGAGCAGTTTTCATAGAAGCCGCTGTTTGACGAGAGAGTCATAGTATCGCTCTCAAGCGAGAAGATCAGAGTGTTACCATTTACTGCTGACTCTTTGATGTTACCGATGGCGTAACTTGCGTAGCGTGAGCCTGGATTCTCGAGAATGATCGTGTCGATCGAACCGCTGATAGCATTCGCAGTAACTTGAGTGTTTTCAAAGATTGGCATGCAGTCAGAGGTCGCAAACTTTTGCCACTGTGATGCAGTGATCGAATACATGTACTTCCATTCGTATCCATCTGGCTTACGATAGAAGTCATCTTCTGGTTCTACTTCAGATCTGAGTGGCTGTGAAGTCGATGCCGCACCACCATTGTTATTCAAGCATTTGAATACGTGATACGATCCAGCTTCAGGGGAAACCACAAAGAAGTTTTTAGTCTCGAGGTCGTTAGTGACGCTATCATACATCTCGTAGACCGTGCCCGATACCCATGGAATGTATCGAGTCATGTGAACTACATCAGTTGTATTGACCTTCTTACCAAAGATCAATTCGTCATAGAGTTGATAGTGTGTGCCGGCAACTGATGTGTCTGGATCAGGCGGAGCAAAGTCGTTGGGAAAACTCGTGCTTCTATGCGCGGCCACATAATAAACGGTGTTCTGCGATTCAGACAGCGATTCGACAAATTGCTTTGCAGCATGAGTCTTAAAGTAGTTTGTTAGAAGCTTCATTCTATTTTCCCATGAATTGAGTCTGACTTATTTATTAGTTACGTCGGTGTAACTACTATTTCAGTGCTAAAGACAGTTGGCTCTGCAACCACATCTGTTGACTTTACTACACTTCCAAACATTCTCGTACCAGATACATGAAGTGCTTTCTTCACGATTTGCTCATATCTGTTTAATGATAGACCTGACAATACATCATAAGAATACTCTTGATAGTACTTATTGTCGTGAATCTTTTTCTCTGAATTCAAGTGAGATGTAGTTGTTCTCCAATAGCCTTCACTAATACCTTGACGAATATTCAAACTTGTGCCGGTGATAACAAATGGGTTACCATCTTTTTCAAGTGTGACTTCACCATCATTAATATAACCGAATCCAGAGTCAACCACTTCAACCTTTGTAGCGATACCATTTGCAGAGATAGCCGATGCGGTAATCACAGCGTTTTCGCCAATGTAGTTGGTTGTTTCATCTTGTTGAACACTTACGATATTTGCAGTTGCTCCTGTCGTAAAGCCAATGATTGGATACGCGTCGTTGAATGATACACCAACTCTGTTACGCTCAAGGTAGATCATGAGATTTGAACCGACGACCTGAGTGCTCTTTACGATACCCTTGATTGATGTAACCGCACCAATAGTCTGTACGACTTCTTCACCAATCGCGAATGAACCAACCGCGCCATTTGCTGTAACCATAATGTCACGGCGTTGATATGCCGCGGTGTATCTGTTTCGAACACTTACGAATGGGTCAGCCGTATATTCAGCACCTGGGTTGATAGCAGACAAGAGCGAGATCTTACCAATGTCCATGACTTGAGTGTCGAGAACATCGCCAATTAGATTCCCGAGTTCGCCATTTGGACTCTTGGGAAAACCATAGCCGTAATCCATCACTGGCGCAACGTTAGCAACGGTTCCACCAGTAGCAGGAAGTTGAACAACTGGGTTATCAAAGTAGCCTTCACCATTCACATCAACTGTGATGGTTGTAATAACACCGGAGCCATCGGTAGTGATGTAAGCATTTGCGAATACTAGAGGATCTCCGTTTGCATATCCACCACCGAGGAAAGCAACTCTCGCATTATTTGCGTATCCAGTTCCACCAGTATTGATCGTCATAGATTGAAGATAGCCAACACCCGAACCGCGGCCATTGATCGATACGTTAACGTACGGTATGCCAACCACATTGTTTGCACCAATGATATCGCTGTACACTGTTACGTTTTCTTCAACATCTTCAACCGCACCAATGTCAAAGTTAGCACCAGCACCACCAGCGAATCGAGTCACAGCTTTTGCTACGTTGATGATTGCACCATTCGAATAGCGTGGAGGAGAGATAAGTTTCTCTCTTTCAGTGTAGAGATAAGTCGAGAAAGTATTCGAAGTAATGAATGGGATTGTGTTACCAAACACACCAAAAGAAGTGGTGTTTTGGCCAACAACTATGCCACGAACAAATGAGTCTTGAGTAGTTGTGATCGTGCCGTTGGTCGTATTTTGGTTTTGAAGATAGACTGTTGTAGCACCAGACTGTGATGAACCCGTTACAGTGTAGATCTTTCGAGTGCTATCACCGCGAACTTGATTTCCTGTATCGAACGTACCGAATGACACATCGACAATCGCAGTGTTACCACTGATAGAACTCACTCGCCCGCGGGCACCTGTGTTCGCGTTTGGAACAACTAACGATGTAGGGATGATGGTAGCATTGCTCGTTGCACCACGGAGAACTGCTGGAGTCGTCGTGTTAATGACTCCCCATGCAGGTTGCAATACGACCGCAGTACTATTTGCCGAGGTAACAGTACCGAAACCATATGAAACAATCACGTTACTTACCGGTTCACGAATGATTTGTTCGGCCTTTTCACCTACAGTAAACGTACCGGTAGGTGTCGTACCGCCAATGATGAATTGACTTTCTTCTGTGACGTATTCACCTACCGCAAATGCTACAGTGTTACTCAAGTTCAAACTGATCGTACGTTGATCTCTGAATGTACCAAAGTTTGTTTGAACAGTGATAATGCCATTACTCGAAGCAGTGCTAATGATATCGCCATTCGCGTTTGTATTTGCTACTGCTACAACGATTCCATTCGCGACAATAGACGTACCGTTTTTACCGGTCATGTAGTTGCCAAGAAGAGAAGTATTTGCTAACACAGTTGCAGCTGATATTACATTAATCTTTTCGAGTGGTTGATATACGGATTCATATAGAATAAAGTCTAAATTAGCGTTGTTTGCAAAAGCGATTGCATCACTAATATACACATCAGTGAATCCATCAGCGGTATAACCCCAACCACCATTTGCAATGTCAAAGTCTACACGCCCAGTTGCTGCTCTTACTGCAGATACTTTAACTTTACCCTGTAAGCCTTCAGGCGTTATAACATTGAAGATATCACCGACAACGTTATTTCTGCCACCTAGACTGATGGTAACTTCTGAGAGAGAACCCTTTACCTTTGGTGCGTCAGCGATAGACCCATCATCAGAGATGATTTCTCCAGTCTCAAAGTTTCCTCTAAGTCCGCTGAGATAGAGTACGTCAAAGACCTTTCCTTTGACTCTTTTACGAACAACTGATTCAACAAAAGCCTTTGCACCGGATTTAACACCTGTGACTTCTTTGTTAATGAATCCACTTGTGCGAGGTGATTTGGTGACTTCAAGATAAGAAGGCTTATACCAAACAGAGTCTGATAGTCTTAATACGTCTTCGCCTGGATAGTATACATCAACTGATTCGTTGAATAGCATTCGCATAAGAAGTTCAAGAGACTTCTTTGAACCTTTTGTACGATAGAATTCAGCGATGTGCTTAATCGCAAATCGCTTATCAGTCTCGAATACATAAGGGAATTCGGCCAAATACGTTTCTTTAAAGTGATACAGAAACTTCTCAAGTGAAGTATCGATATCAGCAATCTCAAATACACCGCGACCTAGCTTATGTGAATATAGATCATCTGATTCTAGAAATTCATAATACGCAGTAATGAAGGCGACTAAATTTTCACCTTCATCACGGAATACTTCCGGAAATTGAGACTCAATTAATTGAGATACTTGTTGAGTAAAATCAAGCGCCATTAGCTCACTCCGATCACGTTAACGATAACGTCTTCTTTGCGGATAGAAAGAATTCTATTCTTAGGTGGCACGATTGTTTTTGTACGAGTTCTTCCATACAGTTTAACTTCAGATCCTTCATAAGAAGAGATGTTCAACTTCTTAATAATAACTCGACCAGTGTCATAATCCACAGAACCGGCGTTTGCATTAAGAACAACAAATGATAGGCCTGAACTCTTAATGATTTCCAACCCGCCTTTACCATTGTCTTGCAGATAACCAATGCTTCCCTGATAAGTGAATGGCGAAGATCTCAATGCAGGAATATGGTTCTCGAGCGATTCACCTGGCAATAATACGTGATCAAGAATAAGTGGGTTATTGAACGTAATATCGTAGTTGTTTTCAGTGTTAACAACTGGGCTCAATGGAATGATTGGTACAACATCAAGATCGTTTGATAGGATATGAATGTTTGAATCGTCAATAGCAGATGAAAGGTTCGAAGCTCTGAATGTTGTCTTAAAATCAGATAGATTCTCTTCACTGAATGTTACGATAGTATCAAGAACAATCTGCTTAATATCTGCTTCTGTAAGAGAAGTAGTCTTCGTATTGAAGTAAACAGTTGTCGATGTCGACATATGCATATATTCAGGAGAGATGATGATCGGTTCAATACCAATTGGCGAACGCTCTCTGAGGAATGTTGCATACTTCGATTTGTTGTTATCCGATACACCATCGGCGTTTTTCACGTCAACCGCTACAACAACACGTCCATAGCGTGGTGGATTAAGTTCTTCACCACCATACACCGAGATTGCTTGAATCTCAGGATACTTGTTCTTTAAGATGATCTCATAGTCTGATTCAGTGATTGCTCTATCTTGAATCTGCAATGAACGTGGTGCAAAGTATTTGATGGAAGCAATATCTTCTTGCTCAACACCACCATCACTCGCTGCATTCAACGTAACTGTTGCAGGATAAGATTGAATGTTGCCACCAGACGTAAAGCTAGTAACACCATTTGCTTCTTCACCTGAACTCACACGATATTCAACTCGAATGAGGCTTCCAGATGTAGGTTGCTTTCCAAATGCGTCAAGACCAAACGTTACTTCGTATTGGTTATCGTTATATGCTTGAACATAGAAGACATTCGATGTTGGAGTGTTACCAAATACTGTCGTTGACAATACATATTCGGTTTCAATCGTCGCATCGACTGAGTCTTTTACATAGACCTTAACGCTACTGATGTCAACATTTGAGTTGCTGATTACACACTTGAGTGGATCAGATGTTACACTGAAGAACTCTTGAATGTATCGACCTTCAAAGATATCAAGACCGCTATACACGTATGATCCAGCTGAAGGAGTAACAGTTGCAGCAGTCTCATTGTAGAAATTGAAGGTCTTATTTCCGCATTGTGCAATGAATCGTGTTCGAGCAGGAATGATCACGAATGAAGGTGAGTCATTTACCGCAAGGGTCACATTAATCTTAGCTTTTGCACTCGTTCTTGATCGTGGGACATAGTTCAAATTCTTTGCATGAGAGACTACTGAACTACGAAGAAGTGATGAATCGAGAAACATCTCGTTCATTGCCATGTTCGTGAAAAATCCATTCTGAAACGTATTATATGCCAGAACATCCAGCATAACATTCAGGTTCGAACCTTCAAAATTGTAGTCCTTAAACCGATCTTGGCCTTTTAAGAATTCCTTTAGGCTATTCTTAATCTCGTTAAAGTCGAGTTCTGTGATAGGCGAATTTGATGCCATTATCGTACCCTGTCAAGTGTTACAGTAAGAGTGAGAGGTTCTTGTTTATTTATTACACTAAACACGATGACAACGTTGATTTTGTTGTCGTCGATGGAAGATAGGATATCTACACCAATGAGTTCAACTCTCGGTTCATGTGCTTTGATTGTGTTAGTGATCATCTCTTTTGCGGTGATCACCATGTCTGGTGTAAAGTTTTCAAACAAAAGACTACGGATATCGCATCCGATGTTTGGTTGAAACAGTCTTTCACCGCGATTAGTAAGGATTAGATTGCGAAGCGATTCCTTTATCGAGTCTTCATCAATCTTTCTTGCAATATCAAAGTTGACCGGACTCAGAGTCATGTCTTTATGAAAATCGGAATGAGTTTCAACTTTTCTTCTGCTAAGAGGAGTCAATACCATTTGAATGTTTCCTTACTGCGGAGTAGAGTTATTAGTACGTTGATATAGACCTTTTCTATACGTACCATTTTTATGAAGAGCAAGCGCATCTGAGTTATAACTACCCCAAGTTGTTCTTCCTTCGCGAGTGTCTACGTGAATGAATGTCGGATACGTTCCAATACCATCAAATCCTTCTTCACTCGCTGCACGAATAAAGTTGGTTCTGAATTCATTTGAACGACCTCGCATAGACACATCGAGCGCTTGTCCATACAAGTGTTGACTATTTGCTGCACCATCAACTGCGGCGTTCAACTGTGGTGGCCGCATCGCACTGTTAATATCAAACGTTACACCCATTCGTTGCGCTACTCTAAACAATCTAATGTACGTACCGAGAGTAACCTTCTGCCATTCTTGAGGATCAGCTCTATTCTTAATATCGTCTCTGAATCGAATGTATTGTGCTGCGGCGTAAGAGTTACTCTTAATCTGTTCGATTGTCGCAGATCGTAATTCGTTTACCATACTAATTTCAGTTGAACTAAATGGGCGTGAGATATACGCACTCACGCCTGCTGCGTTTGTAGCGGCTGCTGCAGCTTCCTGTTCAGCAATAGTATCGAATGGATCTTTTCTATATAGACCAGCGTTCACCGCGCCAATTGTAGCATTACGTGAAAAGTTTTGGAATAGAATCGATTGCATCGCTAGGTTGTTCATAACGTTCTTTAGCGAATCTACAGGCGATCTCATAAATGAGTTGATGATTTCAGACAAACGGCAAAGTCTGAATAGGATATAAGCAATAACATCACCAGTGATCTCTTCATAACCACCCGCCATTGAAGCAATGATTTCTTCGATCTTTTTCTTAATGCTTTCAATGTTCAAGTCGCTGAAGAAGTTTGATACTTGTTGCAGCTTATTACCCAATGCATTTGCTGCACTCGTAATCATGTTCTTAAAGTTAGATATCTTTGATGCGATGTTCTGAATTTGTTGCAATAGCTTTTGCTTCAGGTTATCAACAAGCTTGTATAGAATCTCTTTTATTGATGTTAACTGTGCTAATACACTTGATAGCGAAAAGTTCTTTAGCTGATTGATTAACTTCACCGCACCTGATATCAGGCCGCTCAATGCTAATAGCTTTCCACTAAATGCAGAACAAAATCCGCCACTCAGTGTTGCTGAGTAGTTCTTATCGTAATACAACTCAAGTTGATCAAAGTATTGTGAAAGACCTATTGGTGGAGTCACCGGAAAGGAATTCAATAGTTCGTTAACGTAGGTTAAGTCATACTGCGAGAAATTAAGAAAGTCTGCATACTCCGGAGCAAGAATCGGGCCTTGTCTGAATCTTTCTTGCAAAAGAGGATAAGTCAATCCACTTGGATCAACACTAATCAATGTTGACTTAGTCAGACTTACTGTTGCATATATGACTTCTTGGTCGTACTGAAGTGAAGGGTCAGACTGCATATTGTACAGTGTATCGAACGAGTACAGTTGGCTATTTAGCTGTTCGAACGTGAGAGCGCTAACAGAAAATTTGGAAGTCTGATTGTTGAATGTATTACAAGTCATGTCATAGTTCCTGGATTATCTGGTGTAAGCGGATTTGATTGTGGAGGCGTTGGGCTATGCTCAGTCGGTGCCGACATACCTCTCGGAATTGCTGCAGGAACGTTAGCAGCAATTGCTACTGCTGCGGCGTCAGGAGCATTGTCTGGGCTATTGAGGTGAATCTCAGATCCGCCCAACTTAGTCATTGCCGCTGCACTAATGTCAATACCAGCTGCAGATTCAATTGCAACCTTTGTGTTACCCTTAATGCCAACTTGTCCAGCACGCGCTTCAATACTCATTTTACCAATTGACAAGAGGTCAATGTTATCAACTCGAGCTGTAGCGGCAATTCTTGATCCTGCGATGTCAATCGAGTCGCCAACATTAATCGCAAGCTTTCCTCCAGCCGACATGTTGATATCGCCGCCGGCGTAAAGGTCTAAGTCACCGGATGTCTGTATCACACACTTTCCGCCTGATACGTATAGACCATATCCTTTTTCGTACACACCCATCTTAGAGCCTCCCACGACCTCTTGCATGTCGCCTTCTGTAGAGTTATGGGTTCTACCAAAGGACTTAATCGTGATGTTCCCGTGGGCATCGAGAGTGATGTGAGAGCCGCTTGTATGGGTGATACTAATGAACTCACTATCGTCAGTACTTCCCGCGAGTTCAATGTGCGAACCGTGATAACGTGTCGACCAAACTGACGTCTTAACGTTTGCTGCTACAGGACGAAGCGGTTCATCGATCGTGAACTCGCCGGCAGTGGTTGTCTTACGGAATGCAGCTTGAGTCAAGAGAGGTGATCTCTCAATGCCTTCGCCGTGGAATTGCCATGGCATGCCAGCTTGGCCATAATTCGATATCGCGTCTTGCGAAGGTGGCATGTAAGGATTACGTCCGGACTCTTCAAACGCTACGCTCGATCCATCGATTGTCGACAAACTTTTATTGAACGTTGAGATGATGGATGGGTGATCTTTTGTAGATCCAAACGCTGCCCACGTTGGTGATAGACTTGTAAGAAGCTCACTCGTGACACCATTCGATTTGATGTAAGCGTCAAGGTCTCCACCGGTGTATGACTTATAGCGTTGCTTTGCCAACTGCCAAGCATAGTAGTCTTGGTTAGTGGCAGTCATTGGTGCGTTGCCGGAAATATCTTTCCATGTTCCATACGTGAATTGGTATCTACCTGCGGCAGTGCTTGTGCCACCGGGACCAACTTTATTCGGATGTGGAAGCGAAGGATCAAACGATCCACCGCCATTCAACACATCGTAACGACCTCCGGATTCCTTTGCAGCAATAGCATCAAGGAAAGCGCGTTGATGTGGTTCAAGATTTTCATTAACCGCACTACCCACTGACATTGGGCTTGCATTAGGTTGACTACCGACGTAATCAGGAAGTCTTACACCTGCGATTGTCGGCAAAGAGAACTTAGCACTATTGATCGATCCAATCACCATTGGATGCTGAGCATCACGACCGTCCATAAAGAATCCAATGACGAGATCACCTTCATCTGGCATGCTCGTAAACTTAGAGTCGCGGACAATATGCGCCCAAGGAAGATCTTCCTTTTCCACGCCACCTTGATCAAGTGTTGGATGAAAGCCAAAGCAACGAACACGCACTCGACCATTGTATGGATCTTCGATGTCTTCGACGAGACCCATGAACCATACTAAGTTTTCGAATCCATTATAACCTATCATACGCCAATTCCACTTCTAGAGATAACCACTTTTTGTCTGTACGTATTCTCATAGAACACATTCTCGATCGATTCAACTATGTATCTTCCACTCTTCTCTTTGTCTTGCTTTACTACATCTTTTGCGTAATTCAAGTCTAGATCAATGACACTACCCGCAAAGATATTATTACGACCAAAGATTGTCATGTTAATCTTGTTCTTTGTATAATGATAAGCATTCGATCTCTTTTCATTATGAAGTTGCTGATAGAACGTATCATAACGAGCATTCTTACCACTGTTTGCGCCGGTTGTAGCATAATCTTTTACGATGAATCTTACATCTTCTTTTGTCATGTAAGTATCAACGAATTCACGATTATGAATTAGGCTTTGACTCTTTTCATCAAACTCAGTCAAATGATCGTATGGGTATTGAATGATTGCACCATTGAGAATATCGATCTCTACAGCTTTTCTCTTATACGCACCAGAGTTAAGATCTTCTATGGTATTTACTCTTTCTCCAAAGTCGATCGCAATAATGTCGTACATTGCTTGAATCTGACGATCAGCACTTAAGTCTGGCATGTAATTACGACGGAAGATTGGAACTGGATTGTTACTCATATTAGCGGCTTTTGCTAGACCGGGATCAACTAACCCATCGCCGTATCCAGTGAAGTTCTTTCCTGCCTTCAATATGTAATCATTGGAAACGAAGTAATACTTGTCTCTGTTCTCAAAGAAACGAAACATCTGAGTATTTGAAGCAGATGAATAAGCCTTTCGAGAAAAGAAGTGCATTGCTTGTTCAGGAGTCATATTGGGTATGACTAATGATTGTGTGCCTTGAGTTTCTTCAACCACAATCTCTTTTGGCTTAAGACCATTTTGTTCTGTTAATCTTTTGTAGTACTCGTCGTACAATTCTTTTACGTAATCACTTACTCTCGATGAACTGCCTACTGGTTTATAAGCCTTCATCATGTAAGTATCTTCTGTATAGAATTTAGCAGGTGAAACAAAGTTCAATGTGTATCTTTGAATCTTACCTGAGTTTTCATCGGGATTCTGAACATTGCTAATTGCATATAGAAAAAAGGTTTCTCTTCTTTCAATATCAAAGAAGTCAGAGTAAACAATATCAACGATCTCTTCGCCGAGTAATGGGAATTCAGCTAATAGGTTTAAGGCGTCATATACTACAGCGTTGCCTCTTACTGAACCAGCAGACATTGATTCAGTAATAGACCATGTATGAATAAGTCGACTAAAGTCAATTGTCTTAGTACGCTTAAAATTTGTTATTCTAAACGACTTAAGAGCGTAGTGACCAGCCTGTCTGAGAGATGAGTTACTCATTCATCACCTTCTCTAGATCTGATTCAAGTTGATCAGCATATGTTGAGTTAACAAGCCAAATCGTTCTACGACTATCATTCAATTTGAATTCATAATCATAGTGTTTGACCTTTGTCCATTCACTTGTAATAAGTGAGGTGTCATAGATGTACGTATCAGGTGATATCGTAATTGTCGGATCGGCTTTGTTTTCATAGTGTTTGATGTTGGTTAAGATCGTATCATTGATCAACCAATTATCAACATTGAATGTAAGCGAATGAGTTCCAGATCCAACACCACTTAGAGTGATTGAAGTATTTGCAATTGCATTCGCCGCGGATGATGCCAAACGAATAGCTGAATCACTTGCTTTGATTACATAATAAGTATTACCAGACGTAAGTCCAGTTACAACAGTATTTGAAGTAGTATAAACAATTGGATCAGTCGTGTGCAATCCATGACTAGTCACATTGATTGTGCTAATCGAAGTATTCACAGAAGTGTTTGCAAATGTAATTACTGGACGCTCGTATTTAGCGATCATTGACTTCTCAAAGTTTTCACTTGATAGCGGCCACTGTGAGTACGGATCAATGATCTGATTTGCGAGATAGACCATCCATACTTTATTTGCATCACCATAGTAGTAATAAGCAATGTCTTCTGGACGATCGTTATCAGTGATTGTGTATGGAAGAAACGCGTATGGATCGTTCTCAAGATCTTCTACGATCTTGACACGACGAGTGATATCGCTTACTGTTCGGCCAAGGTATTCGACCTTTGGAAAATACTTGAAATACTTAGACATTATCTACCGCCCTGATTGAAACCTACGCTATAGTCTTCTTTCGTGTGAGGAGAAGCCTCGAGCAGAGTTACGATTACGCTAACAACTGAAGGACGACCACCTTTTAAGAGAGTCACACCATTGCCTTGAGTGTACTGAACTGTCATGCCCTGGATCATACATGGTTTGAATCGATAGAAGTGATCTTGGTCTACACCAATGAAATTCACTTTGACTAAATTAGGATACTTCATCAACGCTCGAGGAGCGAGTTGTTCGGTACCAAGCAATCCAGAGTATTCAGGAAGCATGTTTCTACGAAAGGTGTTTAGAATATCTTTTAGCGCGGTCGATTCTCTTTCATTTCTCGGCGATAATGTCCATTGAAGCGTATGCTGCTTTAGGTTAACACCGTCGAAGTCAAGCGTGGTATGAGGGTTAACTGCGGTGCCAGTTGCAACGTCTGCAGCAGCCCCAAGACCAGGTGCAATGCTATCAAGAAAGTTTCTACCAACAAATTTGCCAGCGGCTCTGAGTGTGCTCAATGCTTCACCGTCGCTGATATTGAGAGGGGTTTTAATTAGCTCCATCACGCCTTGCGCGGCCTGTTTACCAAAGGCTCCTGCCACATCAGGGTTTGAAATAATGTTGAACGCTCCAATTGCTGCAGCACCTTGAGCTCCAAGTTCAACCGCGTTTGATTTAACGCCTAAACTATCTTCAAGGTTCTGTGGAAGCGGAAGCACGATACTGCCAGCAGTGATCGGGTTCGAGCGAATAGTGCCAAAGGTCGAATCGTAGTCATACTTAACAAAGTTGAATACCATTGCATGCGCGCCCAGATCAGACGGAAATTGCAACCGACTGTGTTTGAACTCATTCTTGCTTTTGTCTATTTTTTCTGCGGCGTTCACCATATGGCTGATCCCTATAAATAACATATGCTAAAGATTATTTATAGGGAATTCATGGCATACTACCAAGGACTTTACAAGCCAAAGAACCCTCAGAAGTATAAGGGTGATCCAACCAACATCGTGTATCGATCTGGTTGGGAACTACAATTCTTTTCATATCTCGACAATCATCCTAATGTGATACGTTGGGCGAGTGAAGAGCTCATCATCCCATATAAGTCACCAATTGATGGTAGATGGCATCGGTATTTCCCTGATGCTTATGTAGAGATGATAAATAAAGATGGGCAGAAGCAAACACTTCTCATTGAAATTAAGCCTGCAGCACAAACGAAACCGCCGGACATCAATAACAAACTCACGCCAAAAGGTAGACTCAGTAAAAGATACCTTAACGAAGTAAAAACTTGGGGTGTGAATGAAGCTAAGTGGATCGCGGCAAAAGAGTATTGTGCTGATAAAGGTTGGCAGTTCGTAATCATGACAGAAGCGCATATATTCGGTAAGTAAATGGCAACAGTATTCGACGACATTCTGAACAAAGGTGTGAGAGGTGGCCAAATGCCAGCTCGAACGACTGCTGCGCGTGATTGGTATCGTACTACTGCACAGTCATACAAGACCGTGAATGAGCGATCGCTTATGAGAGGCGGGAACGAAAGACTTACCGTTCGTCCAATCATTGGCTCGATGTATATGTACTACTACGACGCTAAGCACAAAGACACACTCCCGTACTTCGATGCGTTTCCGTTGGTGTTTCCATACAGACGTGTAGAGAATGGATTCATGGGAATCAACCTGCACTATCTGCCTTTGCCACTCAGAGCAAAGTTGATGGACGCACTCTATGATGTATCTTCAAACGATAAGTATGACGAGACCACTCGTTTGAAAATGAACTACAACATCTTGGATAACGCAGCTAAGTTCAAGTACTTTAAGCCGTGTGTCAAACATTACTTGACGAATCAGGTACGAAGCAAATTCCTATATGTGTATCCATCAGAATGGGACGTAGCGTTGTTTCTTCCAACCGAAAGATTTAGAGGGGCTAACAAACAAAAGGTTTGGGCCGATTCTAAAAAACTTATCACATAAGGTTCACCGATATGGTATTCAACATCGCTCAGTTTAGTTCACAGGTCGCTAAACACGGACTAGCGAAAAACAATCTGTTCTTTACACGAATCACTCTTCCAGCTTCGATGAGTGACTTGGAACAACAGATGCCAACTCGCGAGTTGTCGTTTCTGTGCAAGTCAGCCACACTTCCATCGCTAGATCTTGACGTGATCGACATCCGTTCACAGGGTTTTGGTAAAGCAGAAAAGCGTCCGACCGAGATTCGAGCCGGTGCACTGTCTCTTCAGTTCATGGTCGATAGTAACTTCGCAGTGATGAAGTACTTCCATCGTTGGATGCAGTCAATCACAAACTACAATTCGTATGATGGCCACTTCGTGAAAGATGCTTACGACAAGTATCCATATGAATTCGAATACAAAGAGAACTACGCGGCTCAAGTTGAGATATTGGTCTACTCCGGAAACGATCAAGACAAAGTCTACCAATATAAACTAGGAAATGTATATCCGTACGCCATTGGCCAGGTCGACGTATCATGGGAAAACCAAGCCGAAGTCATGACGCTTCCGGTTGGATTCGAATATGATAAGATCAAGGTTGATGGTATGACTCTCGGTCAAGTGACTGATGACTATAGTCGTACTAATGGATTCCTGACTTATCTATCATCGATCAATTCATACGCTCAAGCTATCAATCAGATAGAGAGACCACGTAATATTCAAGACTTGATTAACACAGTAACAACAGTTAACACGATTTACAACACATTATAATGGAGTGATTCATGGCATTGCCAAAAATTGACTTGCCTTTGTTTGATATAGAGATTCCTTCAACAAAGAAAAAGACTAAGTTTAGACCATTCACAGTGAAAGAAGAAAAGATTCTTCTGATCGCTCAAGAATCGAAAGATATTGATCAGATCATCAACGCAATTAAACAGATTGTGAATAACACCGTAGAAAACGTTGATGTAGATGATTTAGCTACATTTGATCTTGAGTATCTATTAGTGCATATTAGAGGTAAGTCTGTAAGTAACGAGATTCAGTTTAGTGTAACTGATCCGGATACAACCGACAAAGTAAATCTAATACTAAACACTGACAATGTAAAGATGGTGTATAATGAGAATCATAATAAGATGATCTCTCTCGATTCAAATGTACATATCATGATGCGGTATCCATCGATTAATGAATTATCGACATTGATCAAAAACAAATCGAACATTGATTCTATGCTAAGAATTATGATATCATGTATTGATCAAGTGATTGAAGGTGATAGCGTGTATAAGATTAAAGACTTTAGTGAAGAAGAAGTCTTTGAGTTTATCAATAGCTTCACAAGTTCTCACATCGATTCAATTAAGAATTTCTTTGATACGATGCCAACTCTCAGATGTGAGATACCATATGTGAATTCAAAAGGCGATGATAAAACATTCATCATTGAAGGAATCGAGTCTTTTTTTATCTAATGCTAGGTTACAGCAACCTAGCAATTTATTACAAAACGGTATTCGCGTTGGCTCAACACCATAAATATTCTATAAGTGATATAGAAGGCCTTATTCCGTTCGAACGAGATCTTTACGTTGATATGCTAATAGACTTCTTAGAAAAGCAAAAAGAGAACAGATAATGGCAGAGTTAGATTTTAGTAAGTTCGAAGGACTCTTCAAATCAATGGAGAGACAGCTTGTTATGCAGACGAGCTTCTTAGAATCTATGTACAACATGTCTGTTGAAGAACGCGAAGATCGCAATCGAAGAGAATCAAACGAACGATTGGAACGCGTAACCGAGTATAGTCGTGACTCAGCGTTTAACGAACCGCTTGATCAGCGCACTCAGCAGCAAGTTGAACCTGCCGCTGGAGGAATACTCGCAAGTATTTTAGGTGGCATTCCCGGCATGCTCAGCAATATATCGCTCGCCGGTGCAGGAAAGCTTATGATGAAGGGCGGCAAAGGCGGCCTCGCATTACTGATTGCTCCTGCAATTGGTGAGTTTGTCGCTGGGTTTGTATCTCAAGGATTAGATGAACTCGATGAACTTGGATTCGATATCCCTGAAGAATTTAAGACACCAATTAGTAATGCAATTGGTGATGCTGCCAAATGGGGCACTATCGGAAAAATGATCGGCGGAAGATTCGGATTAATACTTGGCGTAGGCGGCTTTGTATACGATCAATTGAAAGCTCAACTAGATCCAGATGGTAATGGTGCAATTGAAGGTGGATTCTTAGATGGATTTAATGCTGATGTTGTTTCGGCCATTGGAGGTTCTATTGCTGCAGCTTTAGCATTCGCAATACCAAAACTGATTAGTAGGAATCTTGGTAGACTCATTGCGGGAGGAGCAGCGGCTACTGCTCTAACACCTCCACCTCCTTCTAGTGCGGTGCCAAAACCAACCACATCACTACCTTCCACTACAACACCTACTACACCAAGCGCACCAAAGGCTGGTGGTACATTCAACAGACTTTTCCGCTCGCTTAAAAAGATTAAACCTGGAAACATAGCAGGCATGGCCGCACAATTTGCCGGCTATGCGTTGTTTGACAAACTAATGGAATCTTTAGAGCCTGACGTTCCGGATCTAGATGTTGATATGGGCGCAAATATGAATATGGCCATACTAAAGGCAGCGTCAGATCTGGCTGTATCAGGAAAGCCAGAAGAAGCAGCCAAGTTTGTAAAAGAAGCTACATCGTCTTCTATATTTCCATGGAGAGGGAACGAAGATCAGATCGATCAACGTGCGGTTGATCCAGAATTCTGGAAAGCATGGGCAGAACAAAAAAGACAGGAAAGAATAGAAGATCTCAAGGCACAGGGCCTTTACGGTGAATTTGATCCATCTACAAATCGTATAAGCACTTCAGAGATGATTATTCCCGGCATTACTACTGATACTACCGGAGCTATAGTAAGATCAAAACCGAGTGTAACAACCAATGATGGCCTACAAACAAATGGTTTTACCTACGTAGCACCTACTCCAGCACTACAACCTACCGTTACTTCAGCAATCGCACCAAAGGTAACGCAACTTGAACAAGATGCAATGGAGTCGAGAAGACAGGCTGCTGCAGCAAATGTTGTAGTTGGTGGAGCAACAACTGTTGGTGGTTCAACTACGAACAATAACAATCAGAGCACGATTGTCAACAACTATGTTCGACCAGAAGTTGCGCTAGATCACTATTTGCCATAACCTATCTCGACACAAGATATATGAAAACTACAGCGACTACGATCCATGCCGCAAGGTTATCAGCGATCGTAGTCTTTTTCTTTTTGCCACTGAACGCATCTCTCCAAAACTTTTGTTCGCGTTTGTGTTCTCTTTCAAGAGCAGCAGCCGACTTTGTTTTGCTGAGGACTCGCGTATGTGTAAACCCAGCGCCATCACGATAGGTCTGCGTTACCTTACTGCCGGTCTTAGAGTTGTTTGAAAATGTCGTACGAAAATTCTTTGAACCCTGTGAAAACGAGTCAGTGATACCGCCATTCGTATTGATCGTATGGGTTCTTCTGGTCGTCTTGCCGGTTTTTCTGGATGTTCTTTTGTAGGCCATAATCTATTCTCCGATATGAAGAAGGAGCCCGTAGGCTCCTTCTCGTTGACTCAGTCACCAGCTGCAAGACTCTTGAAGAAGTCGAGGGTATCGTCATCTTCGTCAAGCGATGGAGTGAATGAT
>JACCDH010970495.1_pt1 | contig 39624 bp, 28 predicted proteins | sample 7442481 | NCBI WGS metagenome assembly JACCDH01 (sample SAMN15323433, study PRJNA562643) | freshwater metagenome | isolation source: river surface water | place: USA:Blue River Watershed | collected 2017-08-15 | reverse complement strand
CAGGGCACCACCAGCATCACCTTCGGTCGCGACGGCACCGTCTCGGCACAAAACGCGGCCGGCGGCCAGCAGGTGATTGGGCAGATCCAGATCGCCCGCTTCATCAACCCGAGCGGCCTGCAGTCGATCGGCCAGAACCTGATGCGCGAAACCCCCTCCAGCGGCCAGCCCCAGGTGCTCGTCCCGGGCCAGGTCGGCACCGGCAGCCTGGTGCAAGGCGCACTCGAAGCCTCCAACGTGAACGTGGTCGAAGAGATGGTCAACATGATCGAGACCCAGCGCGCCTACGAAATCAATTCCAAGGCCATCTCGGCCGTGGACGGCATGCTGCGCTTCGTCAACAACAACATGTGATCGGACATCTGACCATGCGCATCCTTTTGACCCTGGCCCTGATCGCCGGCCTGAGCGCCTGCTCGGTGGTGCCGCCGCAGCCGCTGGCCCATTCGCCCGGCTTCGAGCCGGTCTACCCGAGTTCGCGCCCTGCCGACGGCGCCCCGGCCACCGGCGGCATCTACGTGGCCCAGCAAAGCGACAGCTGGTTCGGCCGCGGCCGCCACTACCGTGTGGGCGACGTGATCACCGTCCTGCTCAACGAATCCACACAGGCCGCGCGCACCAACAACTCCAACCTCAGCCGAGAATCGAGCAACGACGCCCTGCCCGGACTGCAAACCCAGGCCAACAACCTCGGCGGCATCCTCAGCGGCGCCAACATGGCTGGCGCCAAGATCAGCAACAAGGGCGTCGGCGAGGCCGGCCAACAGGCCAGCCTGAGCGGCTCGGTGGCCGTCTCGGTGGTCAACATCCTGCCCAACGGCAACCTGGTCATCCGCGGCGAAAAGCAGCTGGCACTGAGCGAAGGCACCGAGGTCATCCAGGTCGCCGGCATCATCCGCCCCGACGACATCGCCCCCAACAACACCGTGCAGTCGCGGCGCCTGGCCCATGCGCAGATTTCCTACCGGGGCACCGGCGATCTGGCGGCCGCCACCCGACCGGGCTGGGGCACCAGCGGGCTCATGAAACTCTGGCCCTTCTGACCCAGGACCCCCCTCATGAAACGTTTTGTCTTTTTCCTGCTGACCCTGTGCCTGATGGCGGGCGCCGCGCAAGCCGACCGCATCAAGGACCTGACCACGGTGGCCGCCGGGCGCAGCAACCAGCTCATTGGCTACGGCCTGGTGGTGGGCCTGCAAGGCACCGGCGACGGCACCGACGTCTCCTTCACCGCACAGAGCATGCGCTCGCTGCTGGCACGCCTGGGGGTCAGCCTCGAAGGCCCGCTGTCCGATTTCGAATCGGCCGCCACCGTCGGTCGTGTGGACATCAAGAACTCGGCCGCCGTCATGGTCACGGCCGAATTGCCCGGGTTTGCCAAGCCGGGCCAGCGCATCGACATCAACGTCTCGGCCATCGGCAAGGCCACCAGCCTGCGCGGCGGCAACCTGCTGCTGACCAGCCTGCGCGGGGTGGACGGCGAAATCTACGCCCTCGCCCAAGGCGCCCTGACCGCCACCGGCATCGACGCCTCGGCCGCCGGCTCCAAAGTGGCCATCGGCGTGCCCACCTCGGCCCGTGTGCCGGGCGGGGCCCTGGTCGAGCGGGTGGTCAACAACCCCTTTGAAAAGGCCGAGCACGTCATGCTCAATGTGCGGGATGGGGACTTCACCACCACCACCGCCATCGTCAACGCCATCAACGGCCGCTTTGGCGGCGACCTGGCCAAGGCGATCGACGCCGTCTCGATCGCGATCAAGGCACCGCAGGACCTGAGCCAGCGCGTGGCCTTCATGAGCATGATCGAAAACATGGATGTCCAGCCTGGCGAGCCCCCGGCCCGGGGGGTCGTCAACGCCAAGACCGGCACGGTCGTGATCAGCCGCAATGTGCGGGTGACGGCAGCGGCGGTCTCGCACGGCACCATTTCGGTCTCGATCGCGGCCACCAACGAAGTCTCTCAGCCCGCACCCCTGTCCCAGGGCCAGACCGCTGGCGTGCAAAACGCCGAAGTCCGGGTCGAGGAACCCAACAAGCCGATGTTCCTGTTCCAGCCGGGCGTGGACCTGCGCCAGGTGGTCGACGCCGTCAACCAGGTGGGCGCATCGCCCTCCTCGCTGATCGCCATCCTCGAAGCCCTCAAGAGCTCGGGCAGCCTGCGTGCCGAACTGATCGTGATCTGAGCCCCCCATGGACAGCCTCGCCCCTCCCGTCCTGACCCAGAGCGCCCTCGACTTCGAGGGCCTGGGCAAGCTGCGCGCGCAAGCGCGCCAGGACGACAAGGCCGCCGTGCGCGAGACCGCACAGCAGTTCGAGGCCCTGTTCATCCAGATGATGATGAAATCCATGCGCGAGGCGGTCCCCAAGGACGAAGAAAACACCTCGAACGCTGAACAGACCTTCGAGTCCATGTTCGACCGCGAAGTCGCCCACGGCATGGCCAAGCGCAACAGCCTGGGGCTGGCCGACATGCTGGTGCGCGACCACGAGCGGCGCAGCCAAATGGTCAGCACGGCCGATGTGCTGCAAAGCCGCCAAACCACGGCCCCCGTGCTGCACCCGATGAATGCTGCCCAGCCTGCCCTGCCCCTGGCCCCGGAGCAGCGCCCTCCCATGGCGCTGCCCAAACCCGGCCTGCTCAAGCCCCTGCAGATGGACGGCATCGGTCACGGCGTCGGTCACGGCGTCGGTAGTGCCACCGGAGGTCGTCCATGAGTGACCTGCTCAGCATTGCCAGCTCTGGCGTATCGACCTACCAGCGGGCGCTGGGGGTGGTCAGCAACAACATCGCCAACGCGGCCACCGAAGGCTATTCGCGCCAGGACGTCTCGATGGAGTCGAGCCCCACCCGCTCGAACGGCCGGGTCTACCTGGGCACGGGCGTCATGGTGCAGGGCATCCGCCGCCAATATGATGCGTTTGTCGAATCGAATCTGCGCAACAGCAACAGCGACCTGCAAAGCCAGCAGCCCATGGTGGATTACACCAACCGCATCGTGGATGTGATGGGCGGCGAAACCTCGGGTCTCGCCGGTGCGCTCGACCAGTTTTTTGCCTCGGTCCGTTCGCTTTCGGCCGACCCCGCCTCCACCGTGTTGCGCAGCAGCTTCCTGCGCGATGCCGATGGCCTGGCCGGACGCTTCAACCAGCTCAGCGCCCAGCTCGACCTGGTCGACAGCGAGACCCAGGATTCGGTGCGCTCCAACATCAAGCAGATGAATGCGCTGGCCGGACAGCTCGCGTCGGTCAACCAGCAACTGGCGAAAAACCGGGATCTGCTGCGCCAGCCGCCCGAATTGCTGGACCAGCGCGACCAGCTCTTGCTGTCGCTGTCCAAATTCGTCAAGATCAACACCGGCTTTGCCGACAACGGCATGGTCGACGTCAGCCTGGGCGCTTCGATCACCCAGGACGTGCTGGTCCGTGGCAAGGACGTCACCTTGCTGGATGCCACTTTTGACACCGCCGCGCCCGAGCGTTTTTCCCTGGTGCTCGACCCCTATGGCGACCCCCGCCCCATCTCCAGCATCCAAAGCGGCCAGCTGGCCGGCCTGATCGCCTTTCGCGAGCAGGTGCTGGGCAGCACACGCAATGCGCTGGACAGCCTGGCCCGGACCCTGGCCCGCGAGGTCAATGCCATCCACACCCAAGGGGTCGATGCCAACGGCCAGCGCGGCACCGAACTGTTCGGCTTTGCACCCGACAAGACCCACGCCAGCGCCGCCCTGAAAGTCATGCTGCAGGACCCGCTCAAGGTCTGCGCGGCCTCGACCTTCCGCATCATCGAAGATTCGAGCAATCCGGGCACGGCCGACGCCACCATCCGCTTTGATGCCACCCCCTATGCGGGACCCGCCGCACTGGACCAGGTGCTGGCCAACAACAGCAGTGTGGCGGCCGCCCGCAGCATCGTGGTGGGCGAAACCCCGGGCACCGCTTCGCTGACCACCATTCCAGCGGGCCTGCAGGACGTCTCCATTTACCTCGACACCCTCAGCCCGGGGCAACAGCTCCAGGTGCTGACCCGCGACGCGCGGCACGTGGCCGGACAGGCCCTGAGCACGGCCCAACAGGGGCGCATGATCGCGATCGGCAATGGCTTCGAGTCCGGCGCCACTTACAGCACCGAGGACATCAACCTCACCGATGGCACCGGTTACAAGGGCCTGAAGGTGTTCTACGGCGCCCGTGCGGCGGCCCAGGCGATCCAGCAATTCGACAGCAACGACAAGGCCATCGCCCCCAGCCTGCAGCCGGCCGTGCTGCAGGGCGGCAGCATCACCACCGGCTGGGCCGGCCTGGCCAGCGGCGACGCCTTCACCCTCAACGGCCTGGCCCTGGGCCCCCTGACGCCGGCCAGCGGCAGCAGCATCCAGGCCAGCGACGTGGCCCGCTGGCTCAATGCCGCCGCCGCCCTGGGCGTGAGCGCCAGCGCGGCCAATGAGATCCGCATCCCGCCGACCCAATTCAAATTCAACGCCAACCTCAACCTCAACGGTGTGGACATCGCTTACCCGTCGGGCGGTTACACCTCGACGCAGCAACTGGCCGATGCCATCAACGCCAGTTCGGCCACCAGCCGGGTGCAGGCCCAGTTGGGTCTTGGGGGCGAGCTGATCCTGAGCAACACGGCAGGCTTTGAGGGACAGGACATCCGCATCACGGGCATCGCATCCAGCACCCCCAACGCACTGGGCCTGCCCACCGGCACCTACGGCGGCCAGGTTCGGCTCGAGCGCGCGGCCGGCGATGCGCAGCCGATCGAGCTGGGCATCGGTCCGCAAGGCGACCCGGCCACCCTGGCCAAGCTCGGCTTGCGCACGCAGATGCACTTCGAGGGCGCCACGCCGGACGATCTGCTGGTCTTTGTCACCGGCGCCGGCACCGCCAAGATCGCCGCCAGCTACAGCGGCCAGGCCGCCAACCCGACCGATCGCCTGCGGGCCTCGCCCATGGCGCTGCACTTCGTCAGCGCCACCCGTTTCACCCTCACCGACCAGACCACCGGCACCGTGGTGGCCGAGCGCGACTACGACCCGAACGCCGCCGACCCGACCATCCGCTACCAGGGCCTGAGCATCCTGCTGAGCAAGCCCCCACTGGCCGGTGACCGCTTCGTCATCGACGGCAACAACGATGGCACCGGCGACAACCAGGCCATGCTCGAGATCCTGGCGCTGGAAAGGCGCCCGGTGGTCGGCAGCAAGACCCTGGGCATGGCCTACATCGACCACGTCAATGACGTGGGCAACACCGCCAAGCAGGCCAGCATCGTCCAGTCCTCGCTCAAGGTGGTGCACGACCAGGCCGTGGCCAGCCGCGACCAGATCTCGGGCGTGAGCCTGGACGAGGAAGCCACCAACCTGATCCGCTACCAGCAGGCGTATCAGGCCTCGGCCAAGGCGCTGCAGATCGCCTCGCAGCTGTTTGACACCATGCTCCAGATCCGCTGAAGCTGAAAGACGCGCATGAAAGTTTCTTCTGCCTACCTTTTCAACCGCGCCGTCGAGCAGATGGGCACGGTGCAGGAAAAGCTGTCCAAGACCCAGGCCCAGATGTCGCAGGGCAAGCAGGTCATCATGGCCAGCGACGCGCCCGACCAGGCGGCCGCCATCACCCGCTACAAATCGTTGATCGCGCGGCAGGACAGCTACCAGTCCGCCCTCGACAGCATGAACACCCGCCTGCAGGCCGAAGAGACGGCCTTGTCCTCGGTCAGTAACCTGCTCATCCGCATGAAGGAATTGTCGGTGCAGGCCGCCAACGACACCCTGGGCAACACCGACCGCAAGGCCTTGGCCACCGAGATGAAGGGCCTGCGCGACCAGGTCCTGAGTCTGGCCAACACCCAGGACAGCTCGGGCAACTACCTCTTTGCCGGCAGCCGGGTCAAGGCCCCGCCCTTTGCCAGCGTCAATGGCGCCTCGCCCACCTACCAGGGTGACCAAAGCCGCATGCAGGTGCCCGTGGGCGACCAGCGCAGCATCCTGCTCAACCGCTCGGGTGCCGAGGTGTTTGGGCGCGTGGTGCGCACCGACAGCGAAGGCACACAGACCGGCGTGGGCTTTTTCGAAGTGCTGGACCAGACGATTGCCGCCGTCGAGCAGTCGAACCGGCCCGGCATGCAGCGCGGCATGGGCGAGCTCGAGCAATTGCTCAGCGGCATCGACCTGACGCGGGCGCAGATCGGCACCGACCAGAACGTGCTGCAGGCCCAGCAGGACATCGTGACGGACACTACCCTGACCCTCAAGAATGTGCTCTCAGGGGTGGAAGACCTGGACTACGCCGCGGCTGTCTCCAAACTGAACCAGCAGACGCTCGCCCTGCAAGCGGCGCAAAGCAGCTTTGCCAAGGTGTCGCAGCTCAATTTGTTCAATTACCTCAATTGACGGCTCAAGAAACCGAAGCACCCGCCGATACACCAGCTTGATTTGCCATCACGATGAGCACCACCACTTCCGCCACCAGCAACAACAGCCAAGGTCAGAGCATCCTCAAGTCGCTCAGCGCAGGTTCGGGTGTGGACGTCAAGGCGTTGGCCAAAAACCTGGTCGATGCGGAAAAGGCCCCGCTTGCAGATGCTATTCAAAGCAAGATCAACAAGACTGAAGCCAAGATCTCAGGCTACGGCGCCATCAAATTTCTGCTCAGCGACCTCAAATCCAAATTCTCTGCACTCGATGATCTGGGTGACTTCAACACCCTCAACACCAGTGTCGGACAGGCCGGGGCTTTCAGCGTACAAGCCTCTTCGAGCGCCAGCGCCGGCAGCCACAGCGTTACGATCACCCGGCTCGCACAAGGACAACGCAGCATTTCCAGCACGGGTTTTTCGGGGCCCACGGCCACCGTTTCGGGTGCGATGACCCTGGACATGACCCTGGCCGGGACTTCATTGAGCTCATTGAGCGTCGCTGCAGGCACCACCGCCAGCCAGTTGGTCAGTCAAATCAACAGCCAATGGGGATCCTCGGGCATCAAAGCACAGTTGGTCAACCAAGGTGCCTCAGCAGCGGACAGTGCGGCGCCTTACCATCTGGTCGTGACGGGTCCGACGGGGGAGAGCAACACCTTTTCGCTCACGGGGTTAACCTTTCAGGCTGTGAGCGGGCAGTCAGCGCAGAACGCCTTGTTGACCGTGGATGGCGTCACCATCCAAAGCGCCAGCAACGTGGTGAGCGATGCCATTCCGGGCGTCAAACTCAACCTGACGGGCACCACGAGCGGCAGCAGCAGTCTCAATTTGTCCCGCGATCTGGACAGCATTAAAACCAAGGTCAAAGACCTGGTGACCTCCTACAACGACGTCATGTCCTTGTTACAGGCGGCCACGGATCCGGACTCCAAACTGGAAACCTATGGCGCCAGTCTGGTGGGCGACTCGACCGTCAACCTGATCCGCAACCAGGTTCGGAATTTGTTTTTCGGCACCAGCAGTTCTCCAGGTACCAACATCCAGTCCATGCGCGATTTGGGCATCAGCGTGGACCGTTCGGGCACCATGACGCTGGATGACAGCAAACTGGACAGCGCACTTCAAGACAACTTTGAAGACAGCGTCAAAATGCTGAGCAACAGCCGCGCCACCCCTACACTGATCCGCGCACTGGCCTCGGGTTCGGCTGGAGATGCGGTCAAAAAAATCGACGACATGCTGGGCATCACCAGCACACTGGCCACACAGACCAGCAATGCAAGCAAGCAACAAGTCCGGTTTGAGGATGATCTGAAAAAGCTCGACGATCGAATGAGCAAATTGCTGGACCGCTACAACGAGCAATTTTCCGCCATGGAATCCTTGGTCAACATGATCAACAGCCAGAAGTCCAGCCTCAAGAGTACATTCGACGCGATGCTTAATCAGTCCAAATAATTAAATACCAAATAGCTATATTCGATCTCGGCGGCAATTGTTTGCCGTTTTTTGCTCAAGTTTTGTTCGACTGAACCGATTCATGCGGTACAGGGACGTCCGTTGACGGCGTTGTCCCCCCCTTTTTATCCGCAAAGGAATCGCCATGACCCCTATCACCAGCTCTGCCTCTCTGGTCGGCGTCAACCCCACGGCCTCCAATCTACAGCCGGCCCCCGCTGCGGTCACGCCGGCCCTCGCGCGGGCCCAACCAGCGCCTGTTCCTACCAGCAACATACCTAAGGTGGATGCTGAAAAAATGCGGCAGCAGTTGCGTGAGGCCATCGAGCGCTTGAACGCAGAACTGCAGAAAAGCAGCCAGGAGCTTCGGTTTTCGATGGACGACGTTCTGGACTATCCAGTGGTCACGGTCAAAAACATTGTCACCGGTGATGTGGTCCGCCAGATTCCGAACGAGACCACCATCCGCATGGCGCATAGCATGGAAAGAATGCGTGGTCTTCTGTTCAACAACGAAGCATGAATCAATTTTTTAAACCACGTCTCAAGTTCAACTCGCATCGACCGATTCACAAGGCAACAGGAATTCAGTTCTGACTTTCTGTCAAACCAGGCAGGTTCTACTCCACTCAGGTTCCTGCCGAACTTTTGAAATTCTCTTCAAGGAGTATGACCATGTCAGTGATCAATACCAACATCAATTCGTTGATTTCGCGCCAGGCCCTGGACGTCAACAGCCGCAGCCTCAGCAAGGCGATGGAGCAGCTTTCCACAGGCCGCCGTATCAACAGCGCCGCGGACGATGCCGCGGGTCTTGCCATTGCAGACAAAATGACCGCACAAATTCGAGGCTTGAACCAGGCGGTTCGCAACGCCAACGATGCGATCTCCATGCTGCAGACCGCTGAGGGTGCCACCAACTCCATCACCGACATGCTGCAGCGCATGCGAGAGCTGGCCGTACAGGCTTCCAACGGGACTTACAGCTCGGCCGACCTGGATTCTCTGAAAGCCGAGTACGATGACCTGAACGACGAAATTGAGCGCATTGCAGGCAACACCGAATGGAACGAAAAAACGCTGCTGGATGGCACGTACTCAGCCTCTGGCATCAGCTTCCAGGTGGGCGCTGGCAGCACCTCGGGCTACACCATCTCCGTGACCTTCAGCGATCTGTCCGCATTGTCGGGAATTGGTTCAGCGGACATCACCACGGATGCAGGCGGCGCGATTGATGCGATCGACACCGCGATCGCCACCGTTGACACCTTCCGATCGGACTTGGGCTCCAAAATCAACCGCCTGACCTATGCGGCCGACAATCTGACGAATATCGCTACGAACACCTCGGCATCGCGCAGTCGGATTCTTGACACGGATTACGCCGCGGCGACCACCGAGCTGGCGAGAACGCAGATCATTCAGCAAGCGGCCACCGCAATGCTGGCGCAAGCCAACCAACAGCCACAAATGGTGTTGTCACTGCTCAAGTAAGCAACATCGCTTGATGCCAGGCCTCCTTCGGGAGGCCTTTTTTTGGCATAGATATTGCGTTACCGGTACATCACTAGTGTTTCGGCAAGAAATTGCCGCTGAGGATGTGCCATGAACCTCTCGCCACCGCTGCAACTTGCTGTCACGCAGATCCATCGCGCCTTGATGGTCGGCGATCAAACTGCCTTGGTTTCGGCTTTGGAGAACGTCGATCTGCCTGATTTGCTGTCACAGGACACACTGGAAAAAGTCCGGGCGCGCGGGAAAAGCGCTCTGGTGATCTTTTTAGCCACCCTCGCCTCCAACAACGACGTCGAGGTAGAGCAGGCGCAGTTTTGGCTGGAGTGCTACCAGTCCATCCACCAAAAACAATGGCTAGGCGCATTGCAAAGGCTGAAAGCCGATAACGTTTTGCGCCTCACCCTACAGCGACTGATGGATGAAAAAGCCAACAACATCCAGGCTCAACCTTTGTCAGGATCGGCACGGCACTGGGTCCAGGCTTTTGAACTGGCCATCGACCACAAGCGGTGGAGCTTGGCCAATGCGCTCCAATTGGCAGCTAACACCCACAATTTGAAAGCCGACAGCTACACACAGACATGGTTGCAGATGTCCAAATCGCTGGCCAAGCGCCACGACCTTTTTGTGGACAGTTCAGGACAAACCCATGTCGACACGGATTACGTGATGTTGTCCGAGATGTACGCACGATGCGAAGAATTCTTCACCCGGTTGGGGCAGAAGCAAGCCGCTGTTTCGCTGGCATTTTTGCAGGCCAAATGCCTTGAGGCCGCGCGGGCCTACCCCAAAGCCATCAACATACTCAATCGCATATTGAAGCGCTCACCGAGCGATCAACACGCCAGCTTGATCAACATGGCACGCTGTGAATGCAAGCAAGGTCATGCCGATGCGGCCATCAAATTGCTGGACCAGGTGATTGCCCATCAACTGCACAACCCTGCGGTGGGACAGGACACGGACGGGTTGCTGACATCTACAGAAGACCCAAAAACAGCGAAGAAGCCATTTAACGTTGCCAACGCCTCGAAAGCGCTGGCAGATCTGGCCACAGTTTTTGAGGCGCACAGCATCCCGTTCTTCCTCGTGTCAGGAACACTGCTGGGCTACGCCCGTGAAGGCCAATTGCTCAAGCACGACAAAGACATTGATGTGGGCGTGTTGGGTTGGGAGCATCAGTACAGCATTGGCATGGCATTGCAAAAAAGCACCCAATTCAGCTTGTCGGCAGATTTTCTGAAAGGCCAAAAGGTCTACTACATCCCGATCAGTCACAACGAAACCGGATTCATTATTGATCTGTTTTTCTACCACGAGGCCCATGGCAAATATGTGACGGGCGTGGACTTTTTCTTTGGCCATCAACAGACTTTCGCATTCAGTCCGTTTGAACTCGAAGCCACTGAATTTTTGGGTGTTCCCATGTATGTCCCCAGCGACGTTGATCGAAATTTGACTGAAAATTTTGGCAACTGGCGAGTCTCCGACCCTGGCTACATTTCTCATCTTGAAGCGCCATGCACTGTGGATCCCGGTGGTTTTGGCCACATGCTGACCGCACGCTTGCAGCTGATCAATGCGCTCAAAGACCACAAGATTGAAAAAATCCGGCGGGTTCTGAAGATTCTGACAAGGTACCAGGATTCAGCGTGGGGCATGTCCGCTGAGCTGATGCAGCGTGTGGACGTCCATCTGAATTCAGCAGCCATGCCCACCAGCACCACCCCTCATTTGCAGCAGGAGGTGGTTCATGCCGAATGAGCACGCCGTCATCCTGCTTGCAGGCGGAAACGGTACACGCCTGGGCGGAGATCAGCCAAAACAATTTGTGCGCATTGCGGGCAAGACGCTTCTGGAGCACGCTTTTGATGCGTTGCGACAAAGCCTGCCCGATGCCTGGATAGTGATCACTGTTCCGTACGATGAAGTCAATAAGGTTGAGTGGTTGTTCAAAGACGATCCCCGTGCCCTGGTCGTTGTGGGAGGCGTCAATCGACAATCTTCGACCTTGCGTGGACTCCATGCCTTGGCCAAGCATGCTCCTCGCAATGTGCTGATCCATGATGCCGCCAGACCGTTCATTGATGGGCGCATTATTTTGGAAGTGGTCGAAGCCCTGCAGGAGTACGAGGCAGTTGATGTGGCCATCCCTACGGCCGACACCATCATCACTGAGCGCGACGGCTTTATCGAGTCAATCCCCAAACGCAAGCACCTCCTGCGTGGTCAGACACCCCAGGCTTTTCGATACAAAGCCTTGTTATCGTGTTACGAGACCCTGGGCGAACACAAACTAGAACAGTTCACCGACGACTGCGGCATTTATCTGGCCTGTAACCCCGAGACTCGCATCCGCATCGTGCGCGGCAGCGAAGAAAATTTCAAAGTCACTTATCCTGTGGATTTGATCCTGGCCGACGAGATGTTCCGACTGCGCTCGCAGTTCCAGAGTATTGATAAACCCGGCTTCAATGTGAAGGGCAAAAGAGTCCTGATCTTTGGAGGAACCAGAGGCATAGGCAAAGCCATGGCCGACATCCTCACCACAGGAGGTGCGCAAGTGGTGGCGCGCTCCAGAGAGAACGGCTGCGATATTGCCCGCGAATCCGACATCGTGGATGCCTTTGAAGCGGCGGCTCAGACCATGGGGAGCATCGATGTGGTCGTCAATGCCGCGGGTTTGTTGAGCCACGGACAACTGATTGAACAAGATGGCGACAGCGTAGAGCAGCAAGTCCAAGTCAATTTCTTGGGTGCGCTCAACATCGCACGACATGCCCACCCCTGGCTCAAAGAGACACAAGGCTCCATGCTTTTCTTTGCCTCGTCGTCCTACACACGCGGCCGGGCCAATTACGTCACCTATTCAGCCACCAAAGCGGCCATCGTGAACTTGACTCAAGGCTTGAGCGAAGAGTGGGCTGCAGACGGCATTCGTGTCAACTGCATCATTCCCGGACGGACCGATACGGAAATGCGCACCAACAATTTCAAGAATGAAACCCAAGAGAGCTTGTACAACCCTTACCAGATCGCGCTCTCTGCCTCCCGCGTGATCGCTACAGGTGTGAATGGTCAACTGGCACGACCCAACTGAATTCCTCTAAGTTTCAGATGAAAGTAGTCCATATCACCATGACCCCTCTGGCTGGTGCGCCAATACGTCTCGTACGTGCGCTCAATGCGTTTACAAAAATCGATGCACGCCTAATTAATTTCAACCCACTAGCTTACGGACAGAGAACTTATCCAGAGGATATTGCATACAAGGACAACTCCGAAGAGGCTCGTGCCCTAATCGAAGACGCGGATATAGTGCATCTTCACCATTGGATGGATTTGAAAAATAATTCTTTTGGTATCGATCTCAGTCACAAAGTAGTGGTGCGCCAGTTTCATTCTGAGCCTGAATTTGTAGCGAAACATGCTCGTACGTCAGCAAATCAAATCATTCATGACCCTCTTCCTCAACTGGTGATCGCTCAATTCCACGAACGCTATTACCCCAGAGCACGAATGGTTCCCAATCTCCTGGATTTTGAGGACATCGATAGTATGTTTGAATCGATCCAGGCGATATCAGATAAACCAAGAATCATTTTTTCCCCAACCAGCCCGTTTGCAGCTGCCGCAAACCGCTGGAACACAAAGGGAAAACCTGAGACCCTGCATATTCTGGAAAGGCTGAAAAAGCAGCATGACTTAGATTATGAGGTATTCCACAATCTGCCCTGGAATGAAGCAAATCAAAAGAAATCAAAAGCAACTGCAGTGATCGATGAAATGGTGACTGGTAGCTACCATCTCTCTGGACTTGAGGGTCTTGCCTTAGGGAAGTGCACTTTCGGCTATCTCGACACGCGGGTGATCGAAGTGATTGTAAAAATCACAGGCGCCACATCTTTACCTTGGATAAATATACACTTATCACAATTTGAAGAAACGATCGAACATTTTATCCATGAACCTGCTCTATTTTCGCAGGCAGGTCAATACGCATACCAATGGATGCGACAGTATTGGCGCACAGAAAAACTCGTCGAGTATTACACGCAAGCCTACGATGATGTACTTAACGGCATGCGGAATTTGCGTTCCGAACCACTTCAAGAGTTGACCGATATCGTTATGCCTAATTTACGATGGCTGAAACTTACTGGACAGCTTTATGGCTAATCAAAGTGAAGGTCAAGGCGCCATGAATTTTGAAAATGACAAGGGTATCGTAATAGCCTTCCATTGCGTACCTGCCAGCATAGCTCCTGAAATAGAAGAATTATGGTCGACCTTACAAAAAGATCTAAGGGCGCAAAGTCAGCAATTGCTGCTTATTTCATCCACAGCAATACGCAACCCGAATCTTCTTCATATTCGCGTACCCTATGAATTGCCGAAATATCCCGCATCCAAATCTCCTACAGATTATCAATCAAATCATCATTTGGTGGAAGGCCTAGAATCTTGGTACAGATTAAATAAAGAGCAAGCAAAAAATGTTTATGGCAAAGCCAAAAACTTTTATTCTGAATTGCTGGATATTGCTCAACCAGCGGCAGTAATTTCGTGGCAAAGCATGAATCCAGCGAGCAGGATAGTTCGGGAAGCGTGCGCAGCACGTGGTATTCCATGGTGGTGCAGCGAGCGAGGTTGGGTTAGGGGAACCTTGATGATTGACACTGCTGAAAACAATTTTTTGAGTGAAAGTACAGTTAGCCTGACTCTTCAAAAAATTTATAAAAAATATCTGCCCAATGAAAGCCTGATCAACCGCTACAAAAAAAAGACGGATGCCTTGGCAACCATTGCTAGATACCCTAGCCAGAAGCAGGTCCATGTTAGCTCGCTTCGGTCATCACTAAAGATACCCAGAAACAGCAAAATTTATGTTTTCATGAACCATGGAGAACCTCATGTGGGGGCTATGAACAGCTTGTTTGGACTACAAAACCAGCATGAATTGCGCCCTGGCCAGTTGCAAAGCACGATAGATCACATCGCGCGCCATCTGGCAAGTCGAGGTGATTATTTAATCATCAAGGAGCATCCATTCAATGTGAAGCACAGCCGCACAATTGCAACAGAGCATCTTCCGAACACCTGGACAATCGACACCTCTTTGGAGGCAATCGATGACGAAGCTGACGGCTACTTTTTCACACTGAGTACATTGCAATTCGAAATCGCTTTGAAAGGCCGGCGCTTTGGATTACTCAGCAGGGGACCTCTCTCAAACTTTGCTGCAGCGCCTTGTCTCCATGACTTCACAACGATTGAGGCATTTCTACATGAGATAGAAAATTCGAATGCATGGGAAAAAAGATCAAAAGAAATAGAGCGTAGAATTTCTTTCTACCTGGAGCATCTTCTTTTAGATTTGGAAAAAGAGCATCTTGCCGAATCTTCAAAAATTATTGCAGATCATTTGCAACAGTTTAATGGCCTTGAATCCGGCACAGCCTTGACTCAGCTGTTAGCTTGGATCAATGGGCACACCACTTAATACATTACGACATCAAATTTCTCTTTATGAAAAAGAAAAATGACGCACCGAAAATGAGAAATTTCGGTCTTTCTCAAACAATTGATGAAATCTTGGCATGCTTTGAAGCGAGGAATTCATCTGCAAAAATACTGAGTTTGGACTGTTTCGACACCTTATTATGGCGTAGAACCACAGAGCCAACTGATGTTTTTTCTGAACTTCAACATAACATTTTATTTAAGAAGCATGGAATATCTTCTGCCATACGCCAAAATGCCGAAAAGAAATGTCGACTGCAGCGTTCATCTATTCAAGGCAACCGCGAAATCAACATCTTCGAAATTTATCGGCATATCTTACCAAACGCATCAGAAGAACTTCTCCACCAACTTGTAGATATTGAGATTCAGACTGAAAAAAATTTTCTTTTCCCCTATGAACCCATGTTTCGCCTCTTGGATTCGGCAAAAAAACGTGGGCTTACCACCATTCTTGTCAGCGACATGTACATCAGCGCAGCTCAGTTAAAGGAGCTTGTGCTATGCGCGGCCAGTCGATTTTCACTGACTGTCAATATTGATGCTTTCTATACATCCTCCGACTATCGCCAAAGCAAAAAAGATTTGCTGTTCAAAACTATTGCCACGGAACTCGACGTAGACCCGAAAAAAATTCTCCATTTCGGTGACAACCCTATGGCCGACTTACACGGCCCACGGAAAATTGGAATCGAAAGCTACCATTTCAATCGATTTTCCTCGGTCCAGACCACCATGCTCAGCCAAGCTGCAGCAATGCAAAAATTGATGCTCAAAGACCATGGAGAAAGTCACGCCCTTGTTAGCACCCTCCACGCCAGCTTTTCCCAAATACCCCATGCTTCGGAACCCCTAGAACAATTGGGAATGTACCAACTGGGGCCAGTTCTGGCCCAGTACGCTTACTGGCTTAATAGGGAGGTCGAAAGTCTCGTTCAGGATGGTCAAAAGCCTAGGCTCGCCTTCATGATGCGAGATGGGTACTTGCCCCATCAAATTCATTCTTGGCTACAACAAAACGGCATGGTCAGCGCTGATATTCCGCTGGTTAGCTTTGATGTATCTCGCTTTGCAGCTCTAGCCCTGAATTTCGGCTCGAAAGAAGCGATTCACCAATTTCTTTTACAAAGCCGTGGCACCCTGAACCGCGATGAAATGCTCCGCCAGATGTGGGGGTCTGATTTGGACGCTAATGACGTACAAGTGCCCGACAGCAGAGCAGAACTTAAATGGGAAGATTTTGTTTCGAATGTTATTACATCCGAATTCTCCACACGTGTTTTACAACGATCCAAGCAAAATCAAGCCCATTTCGTAAATTATGTCCGCACAAAGCTAGGACTTCAAGAGGGCGAGACCCTGGTTCTCGCTGATTTGGGCTATTCAGGGACCATTCAAGATCACATCACCTCCCTACTTGAGGCATCGAGCCACGCTCGAGTTGAGGGCCGTTATCTTCTGCTCAGAGATTCGGACCGCGCACCACGCTCAAGAAAGGGCTTTATTGACTTCAGAACGTTTCCTGTATCAGGAATTGAGCTGTTACTCACACAGATTCAAACATTAGAGCAGTTTTGTACAAACGACAACGGCAGCCTTATTGGATATACCGAAGACGGTGAGCCAGTCTTTGAGAATGTTGTCATTCAAGACAAACAGATCCAACTCAAAAAACAGATCCAAGCAGCCGCTTTACAATTCATCGCGTCATCTTATCAGACGCAAAGTCGGATTTGGTCAGAGTACGGATGCTCACCCGAAGAGGCAATCGGCCATCTCGCTAGATTTATTCTTAAACCAAGTCCTCGCGAAATTGTGTTTTACACCTATTTCAACCACGACATCAACAATGGGACTCAGCGCGCCAGATGGATTTCGAGTCCTATTAAGACCCGTGAGATGCTGACACGTGGCGCTAACTTCTCTTTCAATTGCGATGTGCACAAGATGATCGCTAACGATCTGAACGCTTGTGACCCATCGCTGGTTTATCAGAACTTCCTGCTTAAACGACTGGGTCTGCGCCCTAACCCAAGTGAGCATTTAGATCAATTCATCAAACTCAAAGGTCTGGTTCTCAAGAATAAGTCCCACTCAGAGATCCCTGTGCATTCGTTCAGGACTTATGACGGGTACAAAATCGCCATCGTTCCAAAAATATCCGAAATGACGGGCATAGGCATCAATTTCGGAAATCATTTTTCCTGGGTTCAATTTAAAAACATCTGTCTAGCTTCAGAGCGAGCCGTCCTGATGGATCCTGGGTGGCCAGTACTCAAAGACATGGATCCTTATTCACAGATCGAAGGTGGAACGCCGCATGAAAACGGCATTATCCAATTCTCTGATCGCAACGGATTTTTGTTTGTAGATTTTAGTCATCCCTTTTCCACGTTGGGCCCGGATACGGCTCTCGCAATCATATATCGCGACATTTCTGCTCAAGCAGAAAAATCATAATTTTGACAGGCTGAAAAACCGATCCCGCACAATGGCAGAAGCCTTTATAGTGCAAGGGCTTATAAAGCTCATCACATTAGAACTGTCAAGCCAGTAAACAAGCGACTGGGCTCAGGAAGCCTTCAGGTGATCTCGCAACTGGGAGAGCACCTCCATGCCACTCTCATGCCAAACGTGCTCCCGCAGCTTGCGATAGGCGGTCAGATAAGTCTGCTGTCCCAGCTGGGCATACGCAAACTTGAGTGCGTTGGCCTCAATCGCCTGGGGCATGAAATGGTTGAGCGGTGTGACCGAGCCCGGCAAGGCATACATGTCAACGGCTTTGGATCGAAACTCCCCGGAGGCCAGCACCAGGTTCACCAAGCGCTCCTGCACAAAAATCTTGTGCGGTAAATACTGCTCGCTGTAGCGGCTCTCCGACAGCAGCAGTTGCGCCAATGGACCTTGGCCCGACTCGGCCACGCTGAACAGTTTTTCGCCCAGCTCCAGCCAGCGCAACCAAAAGCGTTTCTTGGCGATGAAGTAATTGCAAAACACCGTGTTGTCAGAATGCATCACGTGTTCGGCCACGTTCAGCCCCAGGCCCGCATGGTCTGAAAAAGACTGTATGCAATCGAGCAATCCAGGATGAAAAAACTCACCTTGCTGAAACGGGTTGATGAAGAAACTGCAGAGATCCCAAAATGGGCTGAAGATCAGCACATCATTTTGCTGACCGTGCTGATGAACAAAGTCCCTGATTTTTTCGTGATCTAAACCTGTTTTGTAGCTGAACCGTGGTGAGAAAAACCCATAAAAAACATCTTCCTCTAGCGTGTGGCTGAGCAAATAGTTGCGCATGGGCCAATACTCCCGCCAATCGGGGCGACCATTCTCGCTGTTGTCCAAAGCGATGAATTGCGCCGGTACCTGCGCCAAGGTCTCCGGTGAGTAGGCGATGTGCAACAAGCTCACACGGGGTGCCATTTTCTGCACCGGCGACAGCGCTGCGGACAGCTCAGGAAGCACGGTATTACCGACAATCTGCTCAAGGGCCGACTGCGGGTCGAAAGTCTGCGCGACGCGGTAATCCAGGGTGAACGTTCCGGCCTTTTTCTTGAGGTAAACCTCCAGCACCTTGTCTTCGTAGTCCTGTTGAGTGGCCACCGCCATCTGGGGCACTTGCGCCGCATGCATCAAACTCAAGCCCATGCGCGAAACCATGGTCCGACCGTAGCGGGTGACCAGGGGCAATCCCGCGGCAATCACGTCGTTACTGGTGGAACCACAGTTGTAGGGATAGGTATCCAGGTAGACATCGGCCATTTTCAAACGTGCACAAAATTCAGCGTGCATGACGCGAGGCATGAACACCAGCCGTTTGGCATCTACCCCGGCCTGCTGTGCCGCCTGTCGCAGATTGCGGGTGCCGACCTCGTTGTCATCAATGAGCCAGAGCACCGATTCGGGGATGCGCTGGAGCAGACGCAACCACCCCGCAAACATCTCAGGCGTGATCTTGTAGCTGTTGCCGAAACTAGCCATGACAAAAGCCTGCTCGGGCAACTGAGCCTCTTGCCGAGACACCACACGAGAGGACTCCAGGTAAGAGACCATCGGCAGGAATGAACCATCGACATACGCCGGTTTTTCGGTGAAGTGGACAGCCAATTCGGGCGGCAACACCTGCCTATCAGCAATCACAAAGTCATACCAAGGCATGCCTGTGGAGCCGATGAAGCCCAGATAGGTACCTTGGCGCGGCGCAGGGTGCAAAGCAAATATGCCAGGACGTGCACCCGCGCTGAGCCCGTGCAGATCGATCAGGATATCGATCTCGTCCGACAGGATCAGTTCAGCCGCCTGCCGGTCAGACAGGCCAGCGATGGATCTGAAATGCGAAAACATACCTTTGAACTGCTGCCTCAGCACCGAGGTTTCCTCGCGCGTGTGGTCATAGGCATAGAGTTCGTAACGATCAGCCGCATGGCCCTGGAGAAAAGGTGGCAGCAAAAATCCCACGGCATGTTCACGGAAATCCGCCGATACATACCCTACGCGCAGGCGATCATGGCGCCAGGTGGCCCCTTGGCACAGGCGCTCTTCCTTGTAGCCGTAGGTGCGCGCCACAAACGACTGCGACACGGCCTGTTGCTCTGCCGGCTCCTCGGTCAAGGCCAGCATGGCCAACGGCGAGGTGTAGCGCCGCATCTCGGCCAGGCTGACGCCTGGAAGTGGTTTGTATACAGGCCACTGGCAAGCTTTCTGACGGACGTGCACCCAATGCTGAATCACGCCTGGCTGCTTGGGATCAATCTGCAGGCTTTGCTCAAGCGCTTCTTCGGCTTGCGCATAGTTCTTGAGTTGCTCCTGCACCCGCCCGATGTGGTTGAGGGCCATGGTCAGAAATTCGGCAGACGGGGGCTGGTCGAGAAATTGTCGTGCCACCACCGTTAGCCAAGCGCTCAGGGCTTCGTTGGTGCGGCCCAATTTCTCTCGCAGCAGCCCCAAGTTGATGGCCGCTTGCACGAAATCGGGTTGAAGGGCCAGGCACGACTCGTAGGCCTCCTCGGCATCGTCCATGCGCCCCAATGTCTGGAGCAGGCCGCCCAGATTGAAGAGACTGAAATGCTTGTCTTTGGCAGGGGCCAAGTTGACCCACATCGCAGACAGATTGGCCGCAGCACGAATTTCGCCCATGGCTTCAAGGCTCTGCACATGACGCATCAGATCCAACTGCGAAAAACGGCCCTCACGAATGTCACGCTCCAGTTCAGCGTTGGGCGTTGCGGTCGCGACGCGCGTTTCTTTCTCTGGTTGGTTGTGTTTTGTTTTCATGGCTTGAAAGGAAGGACACCGGCATCCGGCAGCAATGAGCAAAACAAGCATATTTTATGCCATACGAATTCAAGATTTGTCGGCAACACATTGCCGGCCGGCGTGCCCAGCCGCGAAAGAAACCGTGATTTATGAATCCAAATGACCTCTCTTTTTCGGTCCGTCGCTGGTTTGGCAAATTTTTTGCTCCATGGCGCTCAACTTTTCAGATCCCACACCGATAACTTGAAGGCGCCAAAGCCTCTGGGCTCAGGAATGCATTTTTTCCAAGTTGATGTCGCAGTCATCGGCTCAAAGGACACCTTATGTCATTGATCAGTTCCATCTCAGCCAGCCAGATCCCATATCTGTCCACCACACAGATACGGGATCTTTCGACTGCCGCAGTCCGCTTGCTGTCGACCGCACAGATCGCACAATTGACCAGCGCCCAGGTGGCGGCCATCGAAAGCCGCGACATATTGGTCCTCAGCAGCGCTCAGATCAGCGCGTTCGATGCCTCCAATTTTTCGGATGGCATGCTCGTTTACAACAAGTTGTCGCTGATCTCGGCTGCACAGGTGGGGGGGCTGACGACCGCCCAGATCAACGCCTTCACCACTGCCCACCTGCAATACCTGGACACTGGTGACATTGCCAAGCTCTCCAGCGACCAGCTCAACAGTTTCAAGACCGACGTGATTTCGGCTTTCAGTGTGAGTCAGGTGCAGGCACTGACCACCTTGCAGCTGACCGGTTTGAGCACCGACCAGTTCTCCAATTTTTCGACGGGCAGCCTGCAGGCACTGACCACGGCCCAGGTGCGCGCCCTGAGCTCGGACCAACTCAACAGCCTGAGCAGCGCGCAAATCGCAACCCTCGAAACCCGGGATGTGGCCGCCCTGTCCTCGGCACAAGCCAGTGCCCTCACCACCTCCAGCCTGGTGGCCCTGGGCACGACGCAGGCGCGCGCCTTGTCCAGCGCCGCGCTCAATGCCCTGACCAGCGAACTACTGACTTCGCTGGGCACAGAAACCATACAGGCGCTGAGCACCAGCCAGATTTCCAATCTTTCGACTTTGCAGACTTCCCTGCTCTCGACCGAGCAAATTCAGGCCCTGACCACGGGCCAGATCATCGCATTTGGCACCCGCCAGATCGTTTCATTGACCTCGGGCCAGCTCAACACAATGGAAAGCAGAGACCTCCAGGTCCTGACCTCCACTCAGCTCAGAAGCCTGAATTCCGCTCAACTGAGCAACCTGGACTCCGACCAGCTGAACCTCCTGACCACGGCCCAGTTCCAGTCCCTGGGTACCGAACAGATCGGCAGCCTCACCTCAGACCAGCTCAACAACATGGCCAGCGATGACCTGCAGAGCCTGACGACGGCCCAGGTCCGTGCATTGAGCACCGGTCAACTCAGCGCTCTGAGCACCACACAGGCCGCCCTGCTGGAAACACGCGATGTCGCGGCCCTGAGCTCTGACCAAGCCGCCGCCCTGTCCAGCGATGCCATCGTCGCCCTCACAACCGCGCAGGCAGCTGCGCTGAGCAGCGCCGCATTGAACGCGCTGACCAGTGCTCAGGTGACCAGCCTGGCCACCGACGACCTGGCCGCATTGACCACGCTGCAAATCAGCAAGCTCACCACGCAACAACTGGCTTTGCTCACCTCCGACCAGGTCGTGGCCTTGACAACCGCGCAAATACGAGCCCTCACCACCGGTCAGGTTGCCGCACTGACCTCGGTGCAGCTCAATAGCTTGGAGAGCAGGGATCTGCAAGCCCTGGGCAGCAGCCAAATCCGAGCTCTGACCACGGCGCAGCTTGCCAACCTGACCACGTCACAACTGAGCTTCCTGACCAGTGCACAAATTCAGCAAATCCAGACTGCGCAGATCCAGGCTCTGGTGTCTGACCAGCTCAACAGCATGGCCAGCGACAACCTACAGGCCCTGACCACTGCGCAGGTCAAAGCCTTGACCACCGGCCAGATGAGCGCCCTGAGCAGCGACCAAGTGGCTCTGCTTGAAACCCGCGACCTGGCGGTCATGACCACTGCACAGGCCGCTGTATTGAGTGCTGAAGCGATTGCCGGCCTGACCTCCAACCAAATCAAAGCCTTGGCCAGTGCCGTGCTCAACGCCCTGACCAGCACCCAGGTCGCTGCCATTGAAACCGACGATCTGGCCGCCCTGACCACCCTGCAAATCAGCAAGCTCAGCACGGACCAACTGGCGCTCTTGAGCACCGCCCAGATCCAGGCACTGACCACCGCGCAGGCGCAAGCTCTGACCACCTCGCTGGTCGCCGCCTTGACCTCGGATCAGCTCAACAACCTCGGCAGCGATGTGCTGCAGGCCTTGACAACCGCCCAGATACGCCAGCTCACCACGGCCCAGCTGAGTGCGCTGAGCAGTGCTCAATTGGCCCTGATGGAAAGCCGTGATATCGCGGCCCTCAGTGCCGACCAGGCCAAGGTTCTGAGCACCGGTGCCATCAGTCAGCTCACTTCTGCGCAGGCCGCCGCCTTGACGACCGCCGCGCTGAATGCCCTGACGAGTGACCAGGTTGCTGCCCTCACATCCGACGCGCTGGGCGCTCTGTCGACCCTACAGATCAACAAACTCAGCACCGACCAGCTGGTGCTGCTGAGCACCGACCAGATCACAGCCTTGGGCACAGCGCAGGCACAAGCCCTGAGCACCGGCCAAATCGCCGCACTGACCTCGAACCAACTCAATGCCCTGGGCAGCAGCGACCTTCAGGCGCTGACCACCAGCCAAGTGCGTGCACTGACGACCGCGCAGATCAGCAAACTCAGCAGTGATCAAACCTCCCTGTTCGACACCCGTCAGATTGCCGCGCTGACTTCCGCGCAAGCTGCCGCGCTCTCGACCGACGCGATCGTTGAGCTGACGACCGCCCAGGTCAAGGCGTTGACCAGCGCCGCCTTGAACGCCTTGAGCAGTAACCAGATCGCTGCCCTGGAAACGGCCGATGCTGCAGCCCTGACGACCGCGCAAATGGCCAGACTGGGCACACGCCAGCTGACCATGCTGAGTTCGGACCAACTGGTGAGCCTGACCACCGACCAGATTCAAGCGCTGAGCACAGCACAGGTGGCGGCCCTGACTTCTGATCAGCTCAACAGCCTGGCCAGCGATGACCTGCAAGCCCTGACCACCGCACAGGCGCGGGCCTTGACCACCTCGCAGCTGGGCAAACTCAGCAGCGACCAGATTTCGCTCATCGAGACCCGAGACGTTGCCGTCCTGACTTCGGCTCAGGCAGCCGCTCTCTCGACCGATGCTGTGGCTCAACTGACCACGGCACAAGCCTCTGCGCTGGGCAGCAGCGCCTTGAACGCCCTGAGCAGTGACCAGCTTGCCGCCATGGAGACGGCCGATGTGGCCGCCTTGAGCACGGCCCAAATCAGCAGACTCGCCACCGCACAGCTCAAACTGCTGAGCACCGCGCAAGTTGCTGGCCTGAACACCTCGCAGATCGCCACCTTGAGCACCGCCCAACTGGCCGTGATGACCAGCGACCAGCTAAACAGCATGGAAAGTGCCGACCTGCAAACCCTCAGCTCCAACCAGCTGCGTGGCTTGACAACCGCCCAGGTCAGCAAGCTGAGCACCGACCAGCTGGCTTTGCTGACTTCGGATCAGTTCACCTCGCTCAGTAGCCGCCAAATCGTGGCTTTGACCAGCAGCCAGCTCAATGGCCTGTCGAGCAACAACCTGCAAACGCTGAGCTCTGACCAGATCCGCGCCCTCTTGACCGCGCAGCTGGCCAACCTGGCCACGGATCAACTGGCCCTGTTGACCAGCGCCCAGATCCAGGCCTTGACCACCGCACAAGTCATCGCACTGACCACGGACCAGCTCAACAACCTGAGCAGCGATGAGATCCAGGCCTTGACCACGGCGCAATTCCGGGCGCTGACCACGGCACAACTGAGCCAGCTCAGCAGTACCCAGGTGGCCCTGATGGAGACGCGTGACATCGCAGCTCTGACCTCGGCTCAGACCCAAGTGCTGGGCACCGATGCGATCGCTGCGCTGTCGACCGACCAGATCCTGGCTCTGAGTACGAGTGCCCTGAACACGCTGACCAGCAACCAAATCGGCGCCATGGAGGTTGAGGATGTCGCCAAACTGAGCACCGCTCAAGTGAGCAAGCTCAGCACCGCCCAACTCGTCTTGCTGAGCACCGACCAGGTGGCAGGCTTGTCGACGGATCAGGTGCAGGCATTCAGCACCAGCCAGGTGGCTGCCCTGACCTCTGACCAACTCAACAACCTGACCAGCGATCAACTGGTGGCTCTGACCACGGCGCAAATCAGGGCGTTGACCACGACGCAAATCAGCAATTTGCTGGACAGCCAGGTTGCTTCTCTGGCCACAGATGACATTGCAGCCTTGACCTCGGCACAAGTGGCCAAACTGTCGACGGATGCTGTCGTTGCCCTGACCACGGACCAGATCTCCGCGTTGACCAGCGCCGCACTCAACGCTTTGACTTCCAGCCAGCTGGCGGCCTTGGAAGTGGAAGACCTGGCGGAGTTGACCACGTCGCAGGTGCGAAACCTCAGCACCCAGCAACTGACCCTGCTGAGCACCGACCAGCTCGTGGGCATGACCACCGACCAGGTACAGGCCCTGAGCACCGCACAAGTCTCGGCCCTGACTTCGACCCAGATCAACGCCATGGCCACCGATGATCTGCAGGCCCTGACCAGCGACCAAATCCGCTCTCTGACCTCGGCCCTGATCAGCCAGATCAGTACCGATCAGATCGGTCAGCTCACCACCGCGCAGTTGGCCGCCCTGACCAGCAGCCAGACCGGCGCGCTGAGCTCGGATCAGATCAGCCAACTCACCAGCGACCAGCTGTCGGCCCTGCCCTTCTGATTGACGCCCACCCCAGTTCCCTGAACACTGCGCCCGCACCCAGCGCAGATTTCAGGGACACTGTGGTCGGGATGGACACACGACAGAGGCACATGTGGGAGATCTTCGCTTAGGCATATGCACGATCCAGCGGGATCGCGCACGTTGGCTGCCCGAATGGGTGGCTTTCCACCATGCCGCTGGTTTTCGCCGGTTTTACATCTTCCTGCACCGTTGCAGCGACGACTCCGAGGCAGTTGTTCGCCACCTGCAAAAACACTTCGATATCGAGTGTTTTGTTCTGGGTGCCGACGTCGATCGCCCTCAGCTGGCGGCTTACCAGTACGCCTACCAGCACTTCAACCACGAGGTGGACTGGATGGCCTTCATCGACGGCGACGAATTCCTGTTTGCCCCCGATGGTGGTGGGCTTCAGCCGGTCATGGCGCAGTACCAGTATCAGAAAATTTCTTCATTAGGCGTGTGGTGGGTGTGCTACGGCAGCAACGGTCACCTCAAGGAGCCGGAGGGCCTGATCATCGAGAACTACCAGATGCGCCCTGAACTCACGCACCTGAACAATCGGCATTTCAAATGTATCGTGCGTGGGCACCTGGGCGAGGCGGTGTCTGTAGGCATGAACGCCCACACCTTCCGTACCCCCTACGGCACGGTCGATGAGAACCTGCGCCCATTGCATGGCGGTTACATGCCTGAAACCGAACCGTCCTGGCAACGGCTGCGCATCAACCACTACGTCTGCCAGAGCCTTGAATACTTCAAGACGTTCAAACAGCACAGCGGCATGGCAGATGCTGGCGCGCAGGCGGTCAGGTCAGATGACATCTGGCACCGCGACAACCTCAACGATGTGCACGATGGCGCCGCGCTGTGCCATCTCGAGTCTGTGAAAGCGCTTTTGCACAAGCTCTAAGCCCAGCCATCTGCTGGCACTCTATTTGCTTATCTCCTTTCAGTCTTTGCCGGGATGCTGACCGCACCGGGCAAGCCATCTGAAAAAAGGAACCAAGGTATGCAAAACTCAATCGCCCAACTGATGGAAAAAGCCCTGCCGGCATACATTGGCCGCTTGCCGCAGGACCCTGCCAAATATTCGCCAGCCGACATCCGCATCGGCATCCAGCAGTTGATCGCCAGCGAAGAGATGGCACTGGCCCAGGCCTTGATGGATGCCGGCCTGGCCCTGCACCCCGAAAGCGAAGACCTGCTCGCCATGGGCGGCCTGATGGCCCTGACACAGCAAAACTGGATCGAAGCCGTCCACCTGCTCGAGCAGTTGCTGGAGGTGCAAGGCCCTGCCGCCCCCGCCATGACCTACAAGATGCTGGTGCGCGCCCTGCGCTGCAACCTGGATCTGGCCCGCGCCCAACGCATCCTGGCCCAGGGCCTGGCCCAGTGGCCAGGCGACGCCGAACTGCTCATGGAGCAGGAAGATTTTCTGGAAGGCCCGGCCATCATGCCTGCCCCGGGCATGAGCAACTGAAGCACAGCCAAGGCAAAACCTTGCCGCCCAGCGGCAACACCTGACCCGCAAGGTCTGCTGAATCCTGGAGAGGAACACCACCATGTCCGTCATCAACACCAACATCAAGGCGCTGTACACCCAGAACGCGCTGTTGCGCACCGAGCGCAACCAGTCCGAAGCCATGCAGCAGCTGGCCACCGGCAAGCGCATCAATTCGGCACGCGACGATGCAGCCGGTCTGGCGATTTCGCAGCGAATGACGCAGCAGATCCGCAGCCTGAACATGGCGGTGAAGAACGCCGGTGACGCGATCTCGCTGATCCAGACGGCTGAAGGCGCCACCGCCAGCATCACCGACATGCTGCAGCGCATGCGCGAACTGGCGGTGCAGTCGGCCAACGCGACCAATGCCAACGACCAACGGGGTTACCTGGACCTGGAATTCCAGCAGCTCAAGCAGCAGATCCAGTCGATTTCCGAGCAGACCATGTGGAACGGTTTCTCCATCCTGAATGGCACCGCCGGCGAGGCGGTGGGGGAGCGACCGGTGTACAAGGCGACTTCCGAAGCGCAGTTCTCGTCCAACATGTCTTACAGTGCATCCGTTAACGATCAGGACAATGCCGGCGAACTGGAGTTCAGCGGCAACCTTGTCAAAGCCGGTACCCTCAACATTTCAGTGGACAGCTCCGACGTTGCCACCGCCACACTGACGCTGCCCGACGGCACCACGCACACGCTCACGGGCACTTCGGATGGTAACGACAAAATCACTTTCGAAGACACCATCCTGACCGATGGTGCAGGCGATTTTGTCATCACCTCGACCGGAGATGATGCCGAGGCCTTCACCAGCCAATCGCTGACCTTGAACCTTGCACTGACCCCGGCCAGTCAACCCAGAGTGATGGCCAACGACACCATCATCAACCGGGTGACGATTCCCGAGACAACGGGCACTGTGGACAGGGTGTCCACGGGTTCTCAATCGGCCAGCGCCATCGCCAAGGCCGCGGCCATCAACCAGATGACCCCAGAGACCGGTGTGGTTGCAAAAATCAACCCCAACACCATGTCGGGCGCGGCCATGAGCGGCGCGGACGTGGTCAAGGGCACCGTCACCATCAATGGCTACACCACCGCCCTGTTCAGCACCAGCCAAAACAACCTGCGTGAGAGCCGCAACACGGTGGTGGACGCCATCAATGCCATCAGCGCGCAAACAGGGGTGGTGGCCATCAACAGCGACACCGATGCACGCGGCATCAGCCTGGTTGCGGCAGATGGACGCAACATCCTGGTTTCTTTCAACACCGCCAGTACAGCCGCTGACTTTGCTGCCCGAACCGGCCTGAAACAAGGTCTGCAAACGGGCTCTTACTCCTTGGAAAGCACGGTCGAGGGTCCGATCGTGGTCACCAGTACCGGCAATTGGCAAAACGCCGGTTTGCCGCCCGGCGATTACAGCGCCAACACCTCGGCCTTCACTTCCGCCCCCCGGCCCGTGGTGCAGGTTCCCGATTCGGGCTCTCCGGTCATCGAGACCCTGGGCGATGGCGATTTGGTGATCAACGGCTTTGCCATTCGTGGCGCTGTGGCCAGCGACGACACCCGGAGCTTCGATGGTGCCGTCACCAGTTCGCGGGCTGGCAGTGCCATTGCGATTGCCGCAGCCATCAATGAAAAAAGTGCCGACACGGGCGTGACGGCCATCGCCAGCCCGGCAGTGACCGAAGCCACATCGGGACCGAGCACAGCCCAAAGCGTCACCCCAGCGCATTTGTTCATCAACGGCGTGGACGTCCAGATCAACCTGACCCAGAACGAGACCGCCACCGATCGCCTCAACAACATCATTGCCGCCGTCAACCGCCAACAGGGCATGCACGGCGTGGTGGCCAGTTCCACCGCCGATGGTCGTCTGCACCTGGAAACCCGGGATGGTCGCAACCTGTCCGTCTGGTACGACAGCAATGCCATCGACAACCCCAGCGAACTGGGTCTGGCCGGCAGCGCGGCCAACGGGATTGAAAACGGCGCCTCCGACAGCACGGACGTGAGCACCGTGTACGGCACAGTCCGATTGCAGTCAGACAAACCGATCACCCTGACCCCGGGCAACAACGGCTTCACCAGCGAAGGCGACTTCACCAGCCTGGGCTTCCAGGAAGGCACTTTTGGCGGACAGGTCGACGATGCCACCAGCAAGCTGACCCCGCCGCGCACCGGTCGCCTGACCTTCCATGTGGGCGCCGCTGCATCGCAGGTGATCAGCATCGACCTGGCCGACTACGGCAGCAAGGGCCCGATCACCAGCGAAATCACCGGCGACGTCGATGTGACGAATCCGGCCCAGCGCACCAACCGCATCGACAGCGTCGACAGCGCCACCAGCATGCTGGCCAAGCTCGACACCGTGCTCGACCGTGTCAACGCCAACCGCGCCACCATGGGTGCAATCATGAACCGCCTGGACTACGTGATCGACAACCTGTCGAACGTGTCCACCAATACCGAGGCTTCGCGCAGCCAGATCGAAGACGCCGACTACGCCAAGGCCTCGACCGCCCTGGCCAAGACGCAGATCATGCAGCAGGCCGCCACCGCGGTGCTGGCCCAGGCCAACCAGTCGCTGCAGAACGTGCTCAAGCTGCTGCAGTAAACCCAGCGCCGGACGCCATGACCGCAGAGGACAGCCCGAACCCGCGCGGCCCCAACTGCTGGCAATGCCGCTTTTTCGCGGTCAGCTGGGACCCGCGCATGCCGTACGCCTGCCAGCGTCTGGGTTTCAAAACCCCGGTGCTGCCGGCCATCGAGGTCTTGCGCATCGACGGCCAGCACTGCCGCGGATTCGCGCCCAAGGCCAACGCACCCACAGCAGCACCCGCACCGGCACCTGCAGCGGCCGCCAAAGCGAAGCCCGGGCCCCCGTCCACGGCCACCCGCCCGAGCTCGACCCGTCTGTGGCAGGCCTGATGCCTGTGCCTGCGGCACGTCAAAAAGCCGTCATGCGCATGCATTGATGCTCTTTGTTGATTTTCGATAGCCCTATAGGTTTCATTTTTATCTGGCACAGCAGTTGCTACTCATCCTGCACTTCCATTCTCAAGAAGCAGGATCGACATGCGTGCAGCACTCCACCCCCATCAAGGTTTCTGGCTTGACCGCCAGGATGGGCTGACGTCTTCTCACCTGCATGCGCTGGCCCACGCCGGTCTGCATGTGCAGCCGCTCAGCGACTGGTCCGATCTGCCCGCCTCGGGCACGGGCCACTGGCTGGCGCTGCGCATCGACACCGCCCAGGACGTGCAGGACCTCGCCAGCCAGCTGGCCAGGCTGCCCGCCCCCCTGCCCGTGATCGCCCGCGTGCCCTCGGCCGCCATGGCCCTGGCGGTGGCCGCCATGAAGGCGGGCGCCTGCCACGTGATCGCGCAGGACGAATGGGGCGTTTCGGCCTGGCGCGAAGCCTTCCGGCCCGCCACGCAAGCCGATGCACCGGCCCAGGAGCCGGCCGCCCCAGCGCCCAGCGAGGCCGCTGCGGCCAGCCCCACCCACCCCAACACTGCACACCGCCCTGCCCCGCGCAGCGCCATTTATGTGGACCCGCTCAGCCGCCACCTGCTGGCCCTCGCCCAGCGCGTGGGCCAAGCCGGCGTAACCGCCCTGATCGAAGGCCCCACAGGGGCCGGCAAGGAAGTGCTGGCCCGCGTGCTGCACGAATCGTCTGCCCGCGCAGGCGGACCCTTTGTGGCGCTCAACTGCGCCACCCTGCCCGAGCAGCTCATCGACGACATGCTCTTTGGCCACGAAAAAGGCGCCTTCACCGGGGCCCAGGGCGCGCACCGCGGCCTGTTCGAACAGGCCCAGGGCGGCAGCATCTTTTTGGACGAAATCGGCGAGATGCCCCTGCACCTGCAGGCCAAGCTGCTGCGGGTGCTGCAAGAGCGCCAGCTCACCCGCCTGGGCAGCGAGCGCCGCATCGACCTGGACGTGCGCGTGATCGCCGCGACCAACAAGGACCTGCGCCAGGCCATCGTCGCCCGCGAGTTCCGCGAAGACCTCTACTTCCGCATCAGCACCTTCAAGCTGCGCATCGCGCCGCTGCGCGAGCGTCCGCTGGACATCCTGCCGCTGGCGGTGCACATGCTGCAGTGCCTGAGCGCGCGTCAGCCTGTGGGCTGGCGCATCGAGCCGCAGGCCCAGTCTCTGCTCATGGCCTACCCCTGGCCAGGCAATGTGCGCGAGCTCGAAAACGTGATGCAGCGCGCCGCCGTGCTCAGCGGCGACGGCCGCATCGGGGCCGAACACCTGATGTTTGACGCGCCGCTGCAAGCCGCACCGGCCGAGCCGGTGGTGGCGATGCAGCCCCCTGCCCCGGCCCCGGTTCAGCCGCTGGCCAGCGCAGCCCCCGTGCCCAGCGCGACCGACTGGAGCGCCGCGCCAGTCATGGCCCTGGGCGGCGCCGGCATGGCCACAGACGGCATGAGCGCCGAAGCCCGCTTGCAGGACGCCGTACGGCACAACGAACACCAGCTCATCTTGGCCGCCATCGAGGCGACCAGCAGCCGCATCGAGGCCGCGCGCAAGCTGGGCATCAGCCCACGCACGCTGCGTTACAAGCTCGCCAAGCTCAAGACCCAGCCGCTCGCCATGAGCGGCACCTGAAGACCAGGAGACCCCCATGATCGACAGGATCAACTCGCAAGCCAATATCCAGTCCATGCTGGCCACCCTGCGCTCGCATTCGGCGCAAGCGGCCGGGCTGGACGAGAAATCGGCCAGTGGCGCGGGCGGCGTTGCCCGCACCGACTTCGGCCAGAGCATCCAGAAGGTGCTCGAGCAGGTCAATGACCTGCAGGCGCAAAGCAAGGGCATGGTCGAGCGCTACCAGCGGGGTGAGGATGTGCCGCTGACCGAAGTGGTGCTGGCCTCCCAGAAATCCTCGCTGGCCTTCGAAGCCACCCTGCAGGTGCGCAACCGGGTCCTCAAGGCCTACGAAGACATCCTGAACATGCCGGTCTAAGCCGCGACTGAAAGACACCGACCATGGCAACCACCACCATGCAAGCCGGCCTGATGGCCCCCGCCGGCAGCGCCACAGGCCAAGCACTGGCCAACACAGGCAACAACCTCCCGGCCCTGGGCGAACAGGACGGCGCGCTCGCGACCTCATCCGGCGGTCTGCTGGCCCCCGTCAAGGCCTGGGCCGAACAACCCCAGGTCAAGAAGGTCCTGCCCTACATGCTCATGGCCCTGGTCGTGCTGCTGTTTGCGCTGGTCTACAGCTGGGTCAATGCCCCGACCTACCGCCCCCTGCTCAACACCGTGCTCAGCGAGGCCGACCAGCAGACCGCGCTCGAAGCCCTGCGCCAGGCCGAATTCAAGCCGGTGCTCGATCCGGCCACCGGCCAGATCACGGTGCCCAGCAGCCGCTACCACGAAGCCCGCATCTTCCTGGCCTCCAAAGGCCTGCCCAAGTCCGGCCCCGCCGGTCTGGACGGGCTCAAGGACCAGTCGGCCATGACCACCAGCCAGTTCATGGAACAGGTGCGCTATGTGGCCGCCATGGAGCAGGAACTGGCGCGCACCATCCTGCAAATCCAGACCATCCAGCATGCGCGCGTGCACCTGGCCATGCCCAAGCAGTCGGCCTTCGTGCGCGACCGCACGCCCCCCAAGGCCTCGGTGGTGATCACCCCCTACCCCGGCCGCAGCGTCACGCACGACCAGGTCCAGGCCCTGATCCACCTGGTGTCCTCGAGCATTCCCAGCATGAACCCGGACCATGTCACGGTGGTGGACCACCAGGGCAAGCTGTTTACCGAAACCACCACGCAGGCCGCCCTCGGTTTGACCTCGGCGCAGGCACAGCACAAGCAAAAGCTCGAAGAGCTCTACCGCCAGCGCGTGACCCAGATCCTGGCGCCCATCGTGGGCGACGCCAATGTGCGCTCGCAGGTCAATATGTCGCTGGATTTCACGCAGAGCGAGTTCACCAGCGAAGACTACGACCGCCGCGAAAAAGGCCCCAAGACCCGCTCGGAATCGCTCAGCGAGGACCGCCTCTCGCAAAAAGAGGCCGCCGGTGTGCCGGGCAGCCTGTCCAACACCGCGCCGCCGACCCCGACCACCACGGCCCAGACGGCCACCACGCCACCGGCCGCCAACGAGAGCCAGGCCTCGTCGACCACCGCTTCGCGCAGCACCCGCAATTTCGAACTCGACCGTTCGGTGCGCCATGTCAAGGAAGCCACCGGCAACGTCGAGCGCCTGAGCGTGGCCGTCGTCATCAACGAACGCCCGCCCCTGCCGGGTGCCAAGAACGACAAGGGCGAAGTGGGCGAACCCAAGCCCAACCCCTACACGCCGGAAGAACTCGAGCAGATGCAGGCGCTGGTGCGCGGCGTGGTCGGCTACAAGGAAGACCGCGGCGACGTGGTGACCGTGGTGCAGGCCAAATTCGAGCCCGAACAGGTGATCGACCTGAGCATCCCCTGGTACAAAGACGAGGCGGTGCTGGCCAACCTCAAGACCGCGCTGCTGGGTCTGCTGTTTGTCGCCTTCCTGCTGCTGGTGGTGCGTCCGGTGCTGATGGCCACCCTCAAGAAGGACGAGCCTGTGGCCGACCCGGCCCTGCTGCTGAGCAGCCCAGAGGCCCTGGCCGATGGCGAACTCACCGAGGAAGACCTGGCCAACATCCAGCTGGGCGAGGGCGAGACGCTGGAAGACATCAAGGCCAAACTCAAGCCCAAGAAGTCCAACATCCCTCTGGAAATGCTGGACACCGCCAATACTTACGACGACAAGGTGGCCCTGGTGCGGATGATCGTTGCCGACGACACCGCGCGCGTGGCCAGCGTGCTCAAGAACATGATCAAGGGCGTCTGACGCCCGGGAAGACCCGCCATGCCAGAAACCGTCCTCACCGAAGCCGAAGCCGCCGCCCAACAGGCGCTGCAGCAAGAGCTGGCCAACATGACCGGCGTGCAGCGCGCCGCCGTGCTGATGCTGCTGCTGGGTGAACAGCAGGCCGCCGAACTCATCAAGTACATGGACCCCAAGGAGGTCCAGGCGCTCGGGGGCGCCATGGTGCAGGTGGCCGACCTGTCGCAGGAAGCCGTCAACGCCGTGCTCGACGAATTCGTGGCCACGATCAAGAAACAGACCAGCCTGGGTCTGGGCACCACCGACTATGTCGAAAAGGTGTTCAAGCGGGCCCTCGGCGAGGACAAGGCCGCCTCCGTGCTCGGCCGCATCATGCCCGGCCAGAGCAGCAAGGGCCTGGACATCCTGCGCTGGATGGACGCCCGCTCGATCGCCGACATGATCCGGGGTGAACATGCCCAGGTGATTGCCATCATCTTGTCGGTGCTCGAACACGAAGTCGCCGCCGACGTGCTCAACTTCCTGCCGGCCTCGGCCCGGCCCGAGATCATCCAGCGGGTCGCCAGCCTGGAGACCGTGCAGCCAGCGGCCATGGAAGAGCTGGAGGCGATCATGAAGAAGCAGTTCGCCAACAACTCCAGCGCCAAGTCCTCGAGCTTCGGCGGCATCAAGGCGGCCGCCAAGATCATGAACTTCACCAAGACCGAGCTGGAGTCCCAGATCATGCAGGGCCTCGAGCAGATCGATGCCGACCTGACGCTCAAGATCCAGGACAACATGTTCACCTTCGAGAACCTCACGGGCGTGGACAACCGCGGCATCCAGGTGCTCATGCGCAATGTCGAGCCCGAGCTGCTGATGACCGCGCTCAAGGGCGCCAGCGACCTGGTGCAGACCAAGTTCTTCGACAACATGTCCGAGCGTGCCCGCGGCATGTTCCGCGACGACATGGAGGCCATGGGCCCGCTGCGCATCGCCATCGTGGAAGACGCCCAAAAGCAGATCATGCGCATCGCCCGCAAGCTCTCGGACGCTGGCGAGCTGGTGCTCGGCGGAGGAGAAGACTTTGTCTGAAGCCCGCAGCCCGGTCCATCCGGTGCGTCCCGCCGCGTTCCGGCCCATGGATTTCCTCGGGCTGGCGCGCCACACCGGCAGCTTCAGCGCGCAGGACTTCCGCAGCCAGGTCGACACGGGCTTTCAGCGCGCGCGCATCGAGGCCATGCCCGACAGCCGCCTGGATGCGCCCGCCCGCTGGCGCCCCACGGCCACGCCAGGCGGTGCCCCGGGCCAGCCGGACGCCCAGGGCCTGCCCCCTTCCGGTGCTGGCGAAGCGCCCGAGCCATCGGCAGTGGATGCGGCGCAGGCCGAACAGATCCGCCAGACCGCCTTCGAAGAAGGCCGGGCCCAGGGCCTGCGCGAAGGCCAGGCCCAAGCCGAGGCCGAGCTGCGCGAGCAACAGGCCTCGACCCAGGCACAAGACGCACAGGCCTTGCGCGAGCTGCTCGAGCGCGTCGGCGATGCGGTGCTGCAGCTGCGCGAAGAGCCCGATGTGCTGCACGAACCGCTCAAGCGCCTGGCGCTGCACCTGGCCGAGGAGCTGGTGCTGGGCGAACTGCAGATCGGCGCCCAGGCGATTGACCGGCTGGTGCAACGCTGCATCGACGAACTGCAGCCCGGCCAGCAGGCCCAGGTCTGCATCGAACTCAACCCCCGCGACCTTGAACGGCTGCAAGCGCAGCCCGACCTGGCCTCGGACCGCCCCCAAGCCTGGCGCTGGGAAGCCCACGACAACCTGCTGCCCGGCAGCGTGCGCGTGCGGGTGGACGACGCCATGGTGACCGACCTCATCGAGCACCGCCTGCAGGCGCTTGCCGCTTCGCTGCTCGGCCAGCCCCAGCGCTGGTCCGCCCAGAGCGCGATGCGCGGCGAGCAGATCAGCGCCCGCTTCGGACAGGCCTCACCGGTCAGCGATGTGCAGCCGCGCCCGGCCACCGGCCCGGCCGAAGGACAGGAAGAAGCCGATGCATGATTTCGCCACCACCGTCGAGCGTTGCCTGCCGCAGCTGCGCGGCGCACCGCCTTCGCGCACCGGCACCCTGGTACGCCTGGCCGGCCTGCGGCTGGAGGCGCGCGGCATCATGGCCCCGGTGGGCTCGAGCTGCATCATCACCGGCATGGACGGTCAGCAGGTCGAAGCCGAGGTGGTGGGCTTTCACGAACAAACGCTTTACCTGATGCCGCTGACGGAACCGACCGGCATCGGCCCCGGCGCGAGCGTGCGCCTGGCCAACAACCTGGGCAGCGCCTGGGTCGGGCCGGAGCTGCTGGGTCGGGTGATCGACGGGCGCGGCGAACCGCTGGACGGCAAACCCCGCCCCGCCTGCAGCACGCGGCTGGGCCTGCACGGCCTGTCGCTCAACCCCATGGAGCGCGGACCCATCCAGCAGGTGCTGGATGTGGGCGTCAAGGCGATCAACGGCATGCTGACCCTGGGCAAGGGCCAGCGCATCGGCCTGGTCGCCGGCTCCGGCGTGGGCAAGAGTGTGCTGCTGGGCATGATGACCAAATTCACCAAGGCCGATGTGGTCGTGATCGGTCTGATCGGCGAGCGCGGGCGCGAGGTGCAGGCCTTCATCCAGGAAACCCTGGGCCCCGAGGGCGTGGCCAAATCGGTGGTGGTGGCCGCACCGGCCAATGTGTCACCCGTGCTGCGGCTCAAAGCCGCGCACCTGACCCACCTGATTGCCGAATACTTCCGCGACCAGGGCCTGAGCGTGCTGATGCTCTGCGACAGCCTGACGCGGGTGGCGCATGCGCAGCGCGAAATCGGGCTGGCCATTGGCGAGCCGCCCACCTCCAAGGGCTACCCGCCCTCGGTGTTTGCCCTGCTGCCCAACCTGATCGAACGGGCCGGGGTGGGCCGCCATGGCCATGGGGCCATCACCGCCATCTATACCGTGCTGTCCGAAAACGACGATGGCAACGACCCGATCGTGGACATCGCCCGCGCGTCTCTGGACGGGCAGGTGATGCTCTCGCGCCAGTTGGCCGACGCCGCGCATTACCCGGCGATCGACCTCAACGGCTCGATTTCCCGGGTGATGCAGACCCTGCTGCCCCCCGAAGACCTGCAGCAGGCCAACCGCTTTCGGCGGCTGTGGTCGCTCTACCAGCAAAACCTGGACCTGATCCAGGTCGGCGCCTACGACGCGGGCAGCAACCCGGCCCTGGACGAAGCCATCCGGCTGCGCCAGGAGATGGAGGCCTTCCTGCGCCAGGACATGCACCTGGCCGAGGACGAGGCGACCACCCGCCAGCGCCTGCGCGAAATGATGAACAGTTGAAGGAGGCATGACCATGAAAGCAAGGGAATGCTGGAACATTCTGCTGAGCAAGGCCCAGCGCCAGCTGCAAGACGCCCAGGCCGGGCTGGCCCGGGCGCAACAGACACACCAATCGCTCGAGCAGAGCCTGTCCCGCATCGAGCAGCTCTACAGCGACTACCGCGCACAGGCCCACACCCCGGCCCCCGCCCGCCAGGGCATGCACGACGCCCTCAACCAGCGGCAGTTCCTCGCGCAGCTCGACCAGCTGCGCACCCGGCTGTCCGATGAGTTGCAAAAATCGGCGCAGGCCTGCCAGCAGCAGCGCCTGGCCCTGATCGAGGCCGAGCGCGCGCGCATGAAAATGCAGTCCCTGGTCGATGAAGACCTGCAGCACCAGCGCCGGCTGGCGCGTGCGCGCGAGCAGAAAAGCCTGGACGAGCTGGGCCTGCGGCAATTCAATCTGCAGCGGCTGTGAAGGCCGCGTCCACCGATCCTGAACCACTGACTTTCCGGATGTGCCATGAAACGAATCCTTCTTGAAATCCTCCTGGTGCTGGGGCTCGCCGGTGCCGGCTACTACGCCTGGAACCAGAGAACCCTGGCCCAGACCGCCGCCACGCAAATCCAGGAAGCCACCGGCCAGGCCGAATCGGCTCAGGAAAAGCTCAAGACCGCCGAGGAAAGCCTGGGCAAGGAACAGGAGCGGGTCAAGGAATTGCAGCCCAAGGCCCAGCAATTCGATGCGGTCAAGGGCGCCCTGGCCGGCGGCCAGGTGCTCAGCGATCTGGAAAAGCTCTACGCCCGCGAAAAGAACCTCAGCAGCGAGCGCATGCTCGGCCTGGGGGTGATCCGCCTGATGACCAAGGGCACCGAAGACGCCCAGTCGCTCGAGACCCTGCAGAAAACCCTGCAGCTGGTGGACTGGGACAAGCAACGCAACATCATCTGCGCCACCCAAAATGCCCTGGCCGCGGCCGGCCAAGATGTCAAGGTGCTGGCCGAATGCAACACGCCCAAGCCCCTGCGTCCCGAAACCGAGGGCAAGGGGGCGGCCGCCGAGAAGAAGGAAGAACACAAGAGCGCCCACGCCGGTCACGCGTGGTCTTATGCGGGCGAGACCGGCCCGGAGCATTGGGGCAAGGAATTCCCCAACTGCGCCAAGGGCAAGACCCAGGCCCCGCTCAACATCACCGGCCCCATGGCCAAAACCCGCTACCTGCTGGCCCCGGATTACAAGGTGGGCGACCTGACCCTGGTGAACAACGGCCACACCCTGCAGGTCATGGGCACGCCCGGCAGCAAGCTGCGCGTGGACAGCAAGCCCTACGACCTGGTGCAGTTCCACTTTCACCGGCCCAGCGAAGAACAGTTCGACGGCAAGGCCTTCCCGATGAACATCCACTTCGTCCACAAGAACGACGCCGGCGAGATCGTGGTGATCGGCGTGATGGTCAAGGAAGGCAACGAGAACCCGGGCATCCGCACCCTGTGGACCCATGCCCCGACCAAAGAGGGTCCGGAAGTCAGCCCCGAACGCGTCAAGTTCAACCCGGGCAATCTGCTGCCGCGCGAGCGCGACTACTACACCTACCAGGGCTCCCTGACCACCCCGCCCTGCACCGAGCCGATCCGGTTTTTCATCCTCAAGACCCCGATCAACATGTCGCGCGAGCAGATCGCCCAGTTCCCTTTCAAGCACAACGCCCGACCGGTCCAGCCGCTCAATGGCCGCGTGATTGAAAGCAACTGAACCCCGCGGCCCGGTGGGTGGGCAGGTAACCGCTAGAATCGCCAAAACCTGCAAATCCACACCATGCATGCGCACCACGACAGCCTGACCGTCAAGTTCTGGGGCACCCGCGCTTCCTACCCCTTTTTCCGGCCGACCCACCGTCGGCTGGGCGGGGACACCAGCTGCGTGGCCCTGAGCTAGCAGGGGCACCAGCTCTTCATCGATGCCGGCACCGGCCTGATGCATGCCGAGCCCACCGATGGGCACGATGTGATCCTGCTCTCGCATTTCCACCTGGACCATGTGCTGGGCCTGCCCTATTTCCTGGGCAAGAAGAAAAAAGGCAGCCTGACCCTGGCCAGCGCGGCCTGCACCTCGGCGGCCGAGCTGCAGGCCAAGCTGGGTTCGGTCTATGGCGGCGTGGGCTTTCCGGTCTCGCTGTCGCTGATCCGGCCCGACATGCAGTGGCTGCCCTTGCCCACCGACGCCCCCACCCTGCTCGGTCCCTGGCACATCGGCGCCTGCGAGCTCAACCACCCGGGCACGGCCTTTGGCTACCGGGTGCGGGCACAGCAAGGCCAGACCTCGGTGGTCTACCTCAGCGACCACGAGCACGGCAGCCCCCGCGACCAGGCCCTGGAGGCCTTTGCCCGCGGCGCCGGCCTGGTGATCTGGGATTCGAGCTACGACGACCGCCACTTCGCGCCGTACAAGGGCTGGGGCCACTCCACCTGGCAAGAAGGCATGCGCTTTGCCGGCCGCTGCGGCGCCCGGCAGCTGGCCCTGAGCCACCACGATCCCTCCCGCGACGACGCCTGTGCGGCCGAGTTGCAGCTCATGATCGAAGACCCGGATGTGTTCCTGGCCTGCGATGGTCTGGAGTTGGCGCTCGCGCAGCCAGACCTCGAGGCGGCATGAATTCCGACATCTTTTTCGGCATCAACATGCCCAAGCTGCTGCGGCTGGGCGCGCTCGACCTGGACCGGCTGGGCGTGGCGCAGGCAGAAAAACTCGCCCACATCCACCCCGTTGAGCACCTGGTCACGCCACTGCACATGGCCCTGGGCCCCGTCGACCAGGGTGTCGAGCCCGAAGACTTCGTGCACCTGCAAGGCATCGAGCAT
>JACCDH011226680.1_pt1 | contig 39637 bp, 37 predicted proteins | sample 7442481 | NCBI WGS metagenome assembly JACCDH01 (sample SAMN15323433, study PRJNA562643) | freshwater metagenome | isolation source: river surface water | place: USA:Blue River Watershed | collected 2017-08-15 | reverse complement strand
TGCGAACCACCTTGTCGCTGACGTTAGGCATACTGTAATCAGCCACCAATTGCAAAGTACGCTCGGCCCCTCGCGACTGGGTTGCCAAAATAGCCAAGCCTTGGCGCATGCGTTCCACTTCCAAGCCCACCATCATCACAGCGGCCTCTTCCATGCCTTCGGGGCGTTCGTGGGCTTCGCGCAAGTTCAAAGCCGGAAAATTCAAAATAGACGATTCTTCGTTGATGGTGCCGCTGTCCGATAGCACCGCTTTAGCGTTCATCTGCAGGTTCACATAATCGTGAAAGCCCAGCGGCTTCATCATCTGCACCAGCGGGTGAAACTTGGCGCCCGTTGCATCCACCCGCTTTTGCGTGCGAGGATGGGTAGACACCACCACCGGCAGGCCATGGTCTTCGGCGACCGCATTCAGCACAGCCACCAGTTTGGTGAACGACTTGTCAGACTCAATGTTTTCTTCGCGGTGAGCGCTGACCACAAAGTAGTTTTCAGGCGTTAAACCCAGTCGAAACAATGCGTTCGATGCCTGAATTTGCGGCAGGTAGTGGTGCAGCACCTCGCACATCGGGCTGCCCGTCTTGATCACTTGATCAGGGGGCAGCCCTTCGCGCAGCAGGTAATCGCGCGCAATGGTGCTGTAGGTCAGGTTGATATCTGCCGTATGGTCAACGATACGTCTGTTGGTCTCTTCTGGTACCCGCAGGTCAAAACAGCGATTGCCAGCTTCCATATGGAAAATTGGCACCTTGCGCCGCTTGGCTGGAATAACCGATAAGCAACTGTTCGTGTCACCCAACACCAGCATTGCATCGGGCTGCACCTGAGCCAACACGCCATCCACTGCGGTAATCAGGTTCCCAATCGTGTGCGCAGCGCTTGAACTTCCCTCTGCGCTGTTCAAAAAATAGTCGGGCTTGCGTATTCCAAGATCATCAAAGAACACTTGGTTTAGTTCGTAGTCGTAATTTTGTCCGGTGTGGACCAGCACGTGATCGCAGTGCTCGTCCAAGCGGGCTAGGACGCGTGACAAGCGGATGATCTCAGGACGGGTACCAACCACCGTCATTATCTTGAGTTTCTTCAACGACATGTGAGGTATTCCTAGTTTAATAACACCGGGCAGGCATAAGTGTCCGGCTTGGTCCGGTCAAAGATCTCATTAGCCCAGAGCATGACCACCATTTCATCGCTGCCGGTATTGGTGATGTCATGCGTCCAGCCCGGAATCGTCTCCACGATTTCTGGCTTCTCGCCTTGGGTTTCGAGTTCGTGCACCTGATCGGTCTGCATATGGCGAAACCGGAAGCGGGCTTGGCCTTTGATGACCAAAAATTTCTCGGTTTTCGTATGGTGATAGTGCCCGCCCCTGGTGATGCCAGGATGCGCGGTGAAGAAGGAAAACTGGCCGCAATCCGGCGTCTTCAACATTTCCACAAAAACGCCGCGAGGGTCGCCGTACTGCGGCACTTCGTAGGCAAAGCTGTCTACGGGTAAGTAGCTCACATATGTGGCGTAAAGCGCACGCACGAAGCCCGTGCCCACACGGTCAATCACGAGACTGTCTCGGCTCTCGCGGAACACGGTGATCTGACGCACAAGCTCGCCCACCGTCACCGTGTATTGAGGCATGATGGTTTCAAAGCCCTCGGCATCCGGTGCGGAGTCGGCCCCGTCCATCAGACTGATGAATCGATCGAGCACATCGTCGATGTAAACCAGGGTCACGCTCGCATTCGGATCATTGATCTGCACCTGCAGACCCCGCGCGATGTTGTGGCAGAAAGTCGCAACGGCTGAGTTGTAGTTGGGCTTGCACCACTTGCCGAATACATTCGGCAGACGAAACACATGGACAGACGTTCCGTTCACGCCTGACAGCGGCTGCAAAACCTGCTCGGCTTGGCGTTTGCTCAGACCGTAGGGATTTTCCAAGCGCGCCTGGGTCGAAGATGTGAGCACAACGCGCATGGAGCGGCCAGAATTTCGCACAGCATCGCTCAAAGCCTGTGTCAATTCTGCGTTACCCGCAACAAACTCTTGCGGATCCTTGGGTCGATTCACGCCTGCAAGATGGAAAACAACCTCCACACCTTCGAGACGCTTGGGCAAATCGCCTACGCTGTCGGCGCGGTTGTACACCACGACCTCGACATCTTTGCGTTCACGCAGGCGCAGTTGAAGATTCTTGCCGACAAAACCATCCGCTCCGGTGATCAGCACGCGCATGCCATTACTCCTCAGGCACTGCAGCTTCACCGCGCGCAATGCGCTGCATGAAATCAAGCTTGAGCAGCAGTGCCTTCATTCCGGCCACATCCAATTGCGTCGTGTTATTTGAGTTGTAGTCCTCGCCATGGAGGCTCTTCGTCAAACGGCGTTCGCCCACTTCGACAAACTTCTCGTAGTTCAAGTCCCGGCCATCCGGTGGCACCCGGAAATATTGCCCCATATCCTCAGAGCAGGCCATTTCTTCGCGCCCCAACAAGGTTTCAAACAGCTTCTCGCCATGTCGGGTGCCAATTTCCTGGATGGGATGGCTGGGCTTGCCCATCATCTGCAAGATAGCTTGCGCCAGTACCTGTACGGTGGCTGCGGGGGCCTTCTGCACAAAAATGTCGCCATTGCGGCCATGCTCAAAGGCATACAGCACCAAATCCACGGCATCGTCGAGCGACATCATGAACCTAGTCATGCTGGGGTCGGTCACCGTAATAGGCTTGCCCGCCCGCACTTGATCCACAAACAGAGGAATAACCGAGCCGCGCGAGGCCATCACATTGCCGTAGCGGGTGCCACAGATGACAGTACCTGATTTCTCCAGATTCCGGCTGGTGGCGACCATGACCTTTTCCATCAATGCCTTGCTGATGCCCATGGCGTTGATGGGATAGACCGCCTTATCCGTGCTCAGGCATACGACCCTCTTCACACCGGCGATGATCGCCGCTTCTAGCACGTTCTCGGTGCCCAGCACATTGGTTCGCACCGCTTCGCCGGGGTGAAACTCACAAGAAGGAACCTGCTTCAAGGCCGCCGCGTGGAAAACATAGTCCACCCCGCGTATTGCCGCGGCGATGCTGTGTGTATCGCGCACATCCCCGATATAAAACTTGAGCTTGGGACTGCTGTAGCGCTTGCGCATGTCGTCTTGCTTTTTCTCGTCGCGGCTGAAAATTCGGATTTCAGCCAACTCTGACTGCAGGAAACGCTTCAAGACCGCGTTTCCGAATGAACCTGTGCCCCCTGTGATCAATAGCGTGCCGTTACTAAACATGCTTACTCTTTTCTACTGTGTTTTTTCCGCACTACGCGAGGCGGCGACTGCCGCAATAAACTCGAAAGTGTCTTTTGCGCACCGTTGCCACGAATACGCCCAGCTCAATTCTTTGGCCTGCGCCGCCAACCGCTCCCGAAGATCGGCGCTGTTGACCAGTGTGAGCATCGCCTCGGCAATGTCTTGCGTTTTTGCGGGGTCAAAATAGACCCCGGCATTCCTCAGAACTTCAGGCATCGGTCCACTTTTCGAGCATGCGATTGGCAAACCGGCCGTCATTGCCTCGATCAGTATATTGGGCAAATTCTCGCAACTGGAAGCGAATATAAAAGCGTCGGCGGCTTGGTATTCAGCATGCAAAGATGAAAACGGGATGCCACCGGGCCAGATCAGAAACTCTTCTTGCGGGTCCAATTGCAGCAGCGTTTCACGGAATTGCTCTCCGTAGCGTCCCCAATCCACCCCTACAAACTTCACCCTAACAGGACATCCAGCCCGTCGAAGCTGACTGGCCGCTTGAGCAACTTCGATTTGATGTTTGTAAGGCATCAGGATGGAAACGTAGAGAAACGTAAACGGATTTTCTGCCGAATACTCGTTCAAGCCGCGTTGGCGCTTTGGGTTCGCCGCAAAGCGGGACTCGACGCCGTGGGGAACCAAGGCCTGCATACCTTGGCTTTGGTCGCGCCCTAGCCAGCGGCTTACCACCGCGCGCGCGTGCTGGGATAGAAAAATCAGGCCATCCGCTTTTTTGAAGGACCGGCCTTGAGACTGGCGCAACAGCCACATCTTCAAACGCATCCAGCTCCAACGCCCAAAGCGCTTGGCCTCTTCAGGTTCAAAAGGCAGCATGTTCTGCGACATCGTCACCACAGGCAGGCGGATGCCCAAGGGCAACGTGCCGCCGGGGGAAAACAGCACATCGCAGCCACGGCGCGACAGCTCCCGACCTAATAAGAACTGCTGCCCCAACATGCGTCGCAACAGGTTTGCCTCGGTCCAAGCTGTTGAGAGCTTGGTCAGCCAGGGCTTGGAAGGCAATTGGGCCAAGGTGGCATCGCACGCCCAAACTGTCACCTCAGTGATTCCCGCCTCGCTGGGGTCCGCAGCACTGAGCAGTTGCGATAGGTGGGTGACCCCGCCACCCTGGCGGATATTGCTCGCATCGATGGCTAGGTGCATCAAAGTTAAACCGACATGCGGGGCACACCAGCGACCACGTCGTATTGTTTACCGCATCCGGTACACGTGACGTTGCGATCGTTGAAACTCAGCTCTGTCGAATGGCAAGATGGGCATTGGAGCAGCCCCGCCAGCTGCACTCGACTATTGCGCTGCCTCTGAGACAACAACACTCGCGCCATGGCAAGCCCCCAACGCCCAAGCTTGGCACGCAAGGACATCTGCAGTTGGGTCGTATGCGACATCTCAGGGGGCGACCAGCTTGCATCAACTTCTGGGTTGACGATGCGATAAGGGATTTGATCAGTCCAATAAAAGCGAGTGTGAAATGTGAAGGGATTTGAGGGGATCACTGATCCAGCAATCAAGCCCTTGGCCCGCTCATCGTAGAGTTCAACGAGCTCTCGATCGAAGCGCCAAGCGGGCTTTTTACGAACCTCCAGCACCCCATTGCGAACGGTCACTTCAGAGCGATGGTCCCAGTAGGGGTTAATGCGCTCCATGAAAGCGTCGGGCGTTTCAATGTAGCCTGCCTTGGCCACACGTTGCAACTCGCGCAGAAAACTCTCCGGGTCCGCGGAGTGCTCGAGCACATGCGAGGCGATCACAAAGTCAAAGCTCTTGTCGCGAAACGGCAGCGCCTCCCCCATACCCAGAACAGATGGCCGGTCGGTGATGAAAGGTGCCCAATGGCGCTCGCGGGTTTCCGCATAAGCGTCAATCAGTACATTGGCGCGGAAATAGGGGCTCCCACCGGAGCCGACTTCCAGCACCAGGGCAGACGCAGGCACAGGGCAATGCAGTCGCCGGCAGGCCCAAGCCAATTTTTCTTTACCCATTGCGAGAAAAGCTCGCATCAAGCGGGAATTTTCTGGCAGCTTGTTGTTCATTTTTTTAGGGTGTCTGCGCGGTAGGAACGGACAAAACGTTTGATGATACTCAGCACAGACCGCAGGGAGCCAAGAAATACAGCAAAAACCAAAACTAAGCGCTGTGCCGGCCTCGCGCCAATTTGGCGCAGAAACCGGGCATAAAGGAGGTTCAACGCGACGATATTGCGCAAGATCTGGTCCCAGCTATAGCGGGGATGCTCCGAAAGGATGTAGTCAACGAGCTTATTCGAGAGGTAATACCCTGGGGTCAATGTGACACACTTCAGCCAAGCTAGGTAATCCTCGGCAAAGGACATTCCTGGCGTAAACACGGGGGGAATTTCCTGCAGAACGCTGCGCTTCACCAATACGGAGCTAGTAGCCACAAAATTCCCCCGCGCCAGCGCCTTGGCGGATATGGGGCCGGACGGTTTCCCCGACTGCGCACTAACGGCCCCACACACAAACCCCGCACCGTGCTCTTGGGCCACATCGAGTTGCGCTTGCAACTTGCCGGGCATCCACACATCGTCAGCGTCCAGGAAGGCGACCCACTCCGCGGTCGATGTTTCAATTCCAAGATTTCGGGCTCTCGCCACACCCTGATTGGGCGTGCGAACGAGCTCAATCAGCGGACTGTTGAGACCTTGAACAACCTGCCCCGTGTCATCGCTGGAGCCGTCGTCCACCACGATGATCCGGTGGACCAAGTCACCCTGTTGAGCCAATACACTGACCAACGCCACAAGGATCGTCTCCCGACCATTGAAGACGGGGATTACAACATCCACGCACTGCGGCAAGTTCACAGCACCGTCCATCGCTCGGGCAGCAGGCCCGGGAAACCCCAGGCGGTCACGCTGTGCTCAGGGTCCACATTGCGTGCTGGCGCAAAAACTTGCGTTCCATCGTGGCTGTGCTCACCCAACCAAGCCGCCCACCAGGCAAAGGTGCTGTTGCCGATGATGAAATGGCGGCACTGCCGCATCAACCAGAAATCTGCCTCTGCGTTAGCGCGCTCGGCATTGTGACGAACCACCGTATAGGGTTCTCCTTGCATGAGCGGTGCCAACAAGGCCTCAGTTTGTGCCGGGCGATCCGAAAAAATGAAAAAGTGCGCGCGCCCAATCTTGGCGAGCATCTGGGGTATCGCCTGCGCGTAATAAGCGAGCGACATATTTGAAGAGTGCGCCGCATCACCAGAGTCAAACCAGCGCACATGCAGGGCGACCGAGGGGCTGGCCTCTATCTGCTTCGCCATCTGCAGATTGACTTGATCGGCGGGCGCTGACATCACGAAATCCTGCACGAGCAACTCGCGGATATCGGCAAAATATTGCTCGCTCTGGCCAAAGACATCGAAGTAAGTCGTGCCATCTTGCAGTCGCAACGCCACGATACCCGGATCGAAATCTACCCCCACCTGCTTGATGTAGCGGCGTAGCGCCAGAGGTTTGCATTCCGAAAGCTTGCGTGCAATCAGTCGACGAACCCTCCCCAAGGGTTCCATCTGTTCCGCCAAAGTCGCCATGCGCGCAGGAATGTGAAAAGCGCCTAATGCATATTTGCGCTGATAAAGATGGTCGTACTTGAAGCCGGTGACTGCATCCAGCACCAATTCCGCATCGTTAACCCAGGCAAGCCGGCGTGCTGCCGCATAGCAGAACAGTTGGTTGCCCAAACCACCCTTGAGTCGAACAACAACTTTGCAGGACATTCAATCGCCCTTGGTCACACGAGACGTGCCTGTATATACGCTGCCCAGCAAGGGCGCACGCCCTAAAGCCATCTTGATACGGTCGATCAAGCAGTCGCAGTTCTCGCGCCCCAGCATAAGCAGGCCCAATGCGTACAAATGAAAGAGCGGCACGCGCCAGAAACCCAGCTTCATCAGCGACCAGATGTAGGACAGGAACACTCCAAACGAACGCTCCGCCTGGATCGACAAAATGGGATAGGCGTAATTGCCGATGTCACGCAGGATACGATGGCCTACTTTTGCGCCGTCCGGCTCATCCAGTGAATAGGCAATCTCGAGCATGCCTCGCATGAAATGCACAGACGACGCCGGTGTTTGCTGCTTGGGAACAAAGAGTCCCTTCTCCGCTGCACTCGTACCAAAATCTGGCACCCCACCTAAGCGGTGATGCGAAAGAATGCTGTTCAGATAGACGCCCGACTCTTTCGCCAAGATATGTCCGGCTAAATGCTGCTGATAGAGCAGGGTCCCGTCGAACTTCGTCGTCGCCAGCGCGGCCGCTGAGCTTCGCTTGAAAACCATGCCCGAAATAAAGACACAGCGACGAAAAAACGTCACCACCGTATCAGGCCCCTGCGGAAACACGCGGTCTTCTCCAAAGTACCGGAAAACCTGCACGACCTCTGCAGGATCCGTCACAAACGAGGAATAGCTGCGAAGCACCACGCCCACATCTTGTCGTTCACGCACAGCGGCAGCAACAGATGCAAGTGCACCATGGGCCAACAGATCGTCATTGCCCATGAACAACACGTAGTCACCCGTGGCCAATTCGATCAATCGCCGCAAGTTGCCGTCGTACCCGAGAGTTTGCGGGTTTTCAAGGTATTTGACTTTCTCGCCCAAACGTTGCTGATATTCAGCTGCCTTGGCAGCGATCGCAGGGCGTTCGGGAGAGTAATCTTCGGCAATGACGATATCGAAATCGTCAAAATCCTGATTCAAGACAGAATCCAACAGCGCGGGCAGGACACCTGCTCGGTTGTAGGCGGGGATGCAGACAGAAATCAGAGGCATGGCGAAATTTACTTACGTGCGGCGCTCTTAACGAAATGGAAGATTCCCAGTCGATAGTGCTCCCTCGATAGCTGCACCAACTTTTCTTCGCCTGGATCTAGGAAAGTTGCATGGCCTCCCTGTTGATCGAGCACAGTTAACTCATCCAGACTCAAACCCGCCATATTCGCGACTCGAACAATGGTACGAGGATCAAAAACCCAGTTGGCATTGAATTCAACGCGCTCTATTCCGATAGGAGTCGAAAGATACAGGCGGCCATGCGGTTTTAACAACTTTGACAGGTTGGCAATGCCCTGCTGGTGTCCGAGTGGATTGATCGGGTCTCCATACCGACCAAGCCCAAAATGCTCAATCGCGTGGAGACATGACAACGAATCACAGTACCCCTCATCGCCGCCACAAAGACCGGCCAAAGACTCCGTCGACATAAGATCCGCTCGCTTGAAGACGACACCCGGGATTTCGGAACTCACAGGACGGATATCAAAAACCTCGACGGACCGAAAGCTTGCCACGTGTGCGACGAATCCATCTACGCGAGACCCCACATCAACATGTCGTTCAGGTTGGACGGCATGTATCTTCTGCGCAACCAACAAGTCTTGCCAAAAATACTCATTCTTTGTACTCCCGCCTTCTTTAAATCGATCACCCAAGTATGGATTCAAAACTAACAAGCCGCGGTATCCCTTACGAAAATTCGAAAGGTCGCGCGCGAACTGCGCTACGCCCCTTAGGCTTGCCCACGTCTTTAACGGATCAATGCCAAGCTGCTCAGCAAAGAACGAATGCAGTCGAATCAGTTTTCTTTTAATATCCATTGCACTGCTCGTGAAATATATATTCTCAAATAGATGTCAAAAAAGGTATCCCACACTAGCGCAGAAATCTTATCTTCGCCGCAAGATGCAAAACCGCCTTGGCGAGCGTCTTGATATATCGGTAATGGTAGTGCACCCCAAAGATCGAAAACGACAAGCGCCCACCGAATAGAGTAGCGCCGAACTGTGCGTAGGCGGGAAAATGCAATGGCGATCCAGCAAAATTTAGCAATGATCCGAACCGCAGCCTAGCATAGTAGTTGGTCGCGCCCAACTGGGAAATTTTTATAGCAGGGCAGGCTAAAGTCGGGAATCCTGCAGATTTTGCCCGCAGCTGAAATTCGGTATCGCCGTATTGATGCGGACACCGAATTTCGTCCATTTCCCCGATCGCAAGAAAGACCTCCTTAGGTACGAGAAGACAACATCCATTTGTTGTATCGACAAAAACATCCTCGTCTGCGCACCTTATCAAATCCATCGACTTACCCCACCCCATATAGCGCATGCCCAAAAACGGGCCAGTTGGGGACCCTTGAAGCGGACTTACGATCGCGCGTGGGAATAATAGGTGCTTTTCACCGAGTCGGGCAAGCAGGTCGCGATCAAACTCTATATCGTCGTTCATAATCAAAACGACATCATGCCCGTCCTCCAGCGCCTGATCGATTCCCCGGTTCACAGCCGCCGACCACCACGCGTCGCAGCCAACGTCTATCAATTTGATGCTCGGTACCGATGTGACAGCCTGCACTGTGCCATCGATTGATCCACTGTCACAAATATAGATCGGGACCTCGGCGCTCTGCTGTCGGATGCTCTCCAGCAGCTTCATCGTCACTTCTTTGCGATTGAACGTGGGAACAACAACTGCAATCTTAGGGATACCGCTCTCGTCGGTTTGTGCTTGGGTCAACATTTAGTAAGAGCCAAAGTGAGATGTAAACCCACATATAAATTTGCCAGAAGAGTCCATGAGGTCAAAGTTCAGTGACTAAACACAGCGCTCAAGCACCCAGAGAGGACAAACAAAGGAGATCTCGCCCACGAACACCAAAATGAGAACGGCTCTTGATCGGGCTTCACGTTATGGCCTCAACGCTTACTCGCAGCATAGAAAGTTACGGAGTCTCATTGAAGTGAAATACTAGCGGCAACTGATAATATCTTTTGAAAATTCGAAAAGAGGAAGGATGTCCAATGGCGAATAGACCTTCAGGGAACTGCTTAATAGTGCAGATTTGTCCGCGTCTTCTTGAGAACCTTCAGCGAAGACCTTTAAATTAAGGCCTCAAACGATGGGCCAGAAAAATGCCAGTAATGTTCCTCCGGCGCCCATCCATACCATGTCGATTTCAGAAGCTTAGGAATTAGGCCGTTATACACAGCCTGCTGGAAGCAAATCACCGTCTTCGGCCCCAGCCGCTCTGCGATGAACTGGATTTCCTTGCTTGGATCTGGCAAATGCTCTAACACAGAGTTAAGTACTATCAGGTCGTGCTGATGCTAATTTCGTATTCGTCAATTGCACACTGAGTGACTGTCAACCCTTTCGAGATCACTCGCTCGCACATTGTGGACGAAGGCTCAACGCCGTGAGTCTCAAAACCCAGATCTCTTGCCACTAGCAAAAATAGTCCCTTACCGCAGCCAACATCCAAAATACGCCTAGGAAAAGCACCGAACATCTTTTGGTACCCCGCCTTGATTGTGTCAATTTCTTGAGCGGCGAGGCATTTTACATCGGGACTGATGATCTCCGGTCTATCAGAGTCAACATAGTGGTTAATTAATGCGGTCGGTTCAGGCACTGTCGTACCTTCGCCGCAGCCTTTACATATCAGAACACGGTACTTGTTGCCCTCAAAAATTCGGGGGGCAAATCTACATAAGGATATACCTGCTGTGATACGCAGTTTTTACAGATTGTCGCCAATTGATTTCGTTGCAGTTTTTATTGATCTTGATTATTCATTTCTGCACGGATCGATAAATTTTTCTCAATTATCTTAGCTAACTGGAGCTGATTTTGAAGCTCCCAAATCTTGAATTGGATATTCATTTCCAGCTGCGCAAACAAGGCGGCGTAGATAAATCCCGCAACACCATGTTGTACCGATCCACACCGCAAGTATTGATACAAAAAGTACTTTAGAGGACGCCAAACCATCAATAAGGGCGTTGTACGTATCCCTGAGTCAAACCGCAGCTGCGCATCTTGGTCGCCATAAAAGCTGTGATTGGATTCTGACTTTTTGACGTTGTAGTCACGAAATAAGTGAATCGCGTAGTGATCTTTTGCAGGCACGCTCCACTTTCGATTTCTCGGAATCTCCACAGGAGCTTCGTTGTGAACGACGGCATTGGCGAAATTCACTACATCAACACGATAAAAATTAGTTGCACTGGATCGGCGTCGAAAGAATGGCCGATGTACGACTTGTGCATAGGTATAGATAACAATATCGTGATAGACAGCCGCGTATTGCCCTTCTTCTGCAACTTGCTTGAATTCGTTCAGAAGCTTTTTGGGGTAATAATGGGAACAGTTAACATAAAGAACATACGGGGTTTCCACTCTCTCCAAAGCAAACTTAATATCGCCGCCAACGGCATCTCGCAACTCGAGCGGACGCGAAATAAACTTAACTCCGTGTACACGGCATACTGACTCGGTGTCATCTGTACTACCACCATCAAATACAACAATCTCTGCGAAGTCATTGAGATTTTTAAATATCAGCGGCAATCTGTGCGCCTCGTCTTTTGTCAAAATAATGGCAGTGATTTTTTCCGACTTCACGTGTCTGCCCTTTTTGTAATGATTGCTTGGCCGGTCGGCAGATGGAGTATCTGTACCCCACGAGCATCGCTCCAAGCTTCAATTTTCTCTCGGGTATCTTCGTAACCGGGCCACGCAAAATCATCGAATAGGACGATCCCGCCTGAAACCAACCGTCCCCAGAAATAGTCGAGAGCCGCCAATGTAGGAAGGGCCGAATTCAAGTCTATGTGCAGCCAGGCGACCGTTTCGGGGTTCTCGCTTGCGGCAAAAGACTCTGGAATGTAGCCCTTGTTGAAGACGAAGCCGTCAAAGCCTGTAAATGACAAATTCTTCTTTGTGTTTTCCAGACTCAAATATGCGTAACTGCCAGCCGACGTTCTTTCAGACTCGGTGAGCAAGTCGCCTCGCATGGCAGCCCAAGCATCGTAAAGGTAAAACTGACCTTTACAGGCAGCGCCCTGTCGCGCCATGGCGGCATACCAAGCGGTTAGCCCGTCGCACACCCCTAATTCGACGAAGTTATTCTCATGGGTGTATCTGAGACACGCTGCCTCTGACGCAGTCCAATGCACAAAATAGTGGCGCCACTTCAGAGCTGCGACCTCGCTGTCCACACTCTCTTGTCGAAACTGGGTGAGCAAGACTTCTCTACGGGCAACGAGATCGGCCATCCGAGCGTCACACGTTGCGAATGATCTAGCACGCTGATTCCCCCCCCCTCGATGCCAGGGCACCTGAGTCCCCGTGGCCATCTTCCAGCCGGCAAATGTGAGCGGCACGATCTCAACCACTGCCGCTCGCCCCAAGATGACTTTGGCGAGCCTCTTCAAGAATGAAATGCTTTTGCTCATTTATTGCTTTCGAACCCTCGGCGACTGCCGACCGCATCCAGTACCCTCTTCACGTACGCATCCCAGCTAAACGAGCTGGCCGCTGTGTGTGCGTTGACGGCCATATGAGCATAGTCGGCGTTCAACATCAACTCTCGCAGCAAGTCGGCCAATGATGCATTGACGCCCTCTCGAAAATATGCGCCGAAGGAAATACTCTTCCCAAACGTCTCTTCCATTTCCGCATAGGCAGAAGTCACCAGCGGTGTGTAGAAGTACATTGCCTCTAAAGCAGCAGAGAAAGAGGCCCACCTGGGATTTGGATTTACAAATAATCTTGCATTTCTTAGCAGTCCATAGTAACTCGCGCGCTGCTCAGGATCGCCCTTATCCAAGTAGCCATGGCAGACTACACCCTCTGGCAAATCTCCAAAAGACTCTCGTCCCATACCCACGATATCAAGCGTCACTGCGGGCAGTGCCGACTTGAGTAATCGATAAGCGTCAATCAGCTGCCGTGCCCCCTCAATGTAATGCGACTTTCCCACAAATAGTAGCGCGTAGCCCTTTTGCTTGAGTCGAATGTCACCGCCATCCGGTTGCTCCACTGCATTGATGACATTCCCAAGATAGTGGGTGCAGGCCTCTGGGAGCGAATTCTTTATAAACCGCTCAGCCAAAGGAAACAGTACAAAAACGTCCGAAGCCGAATTAATTAACCGGTTTTCCCGGGAGATGGAAGTACGCTCCAAACGATTAGGCCGCCTACATCGCTGACGATCTATAGCGTACGACAAAGACCAATCGCCAAACAGGTAGAGTGGTACTTTTGACGGCAGGCTCGGCCCATACGAAAAGCTAAGGACCAGTACCGCGTCGACGGCTTCTTGCTGAAGCGCTTTGTCAATGTGATGCCGAACTCTCCGTGCGTACAAAGCACCGCGGGAGTAGTCCCATGTGCTTTCACGCCCAACTCCGAGACGCTTCAACATTCGCACGAACCACTGCACTAATGTCCCTATACACCCAAAAGTCGGTAGAGTGAGACGTATCAGGTCGATACCTTGCTCCTCCAGACTTTTGCAGAATAAAAATGGCACGTTAGACCAAGAACTCAATTTAGTCGAATCCTGGGTTGATACAACAAGCAATCGGCGAATCAGCGGCATTGCGCTTATTTGATATCAGCTCGCCAATAGCGAGCATGGCGAGCCAATTCAAGGCGTGACAACACCAAGAGGAGCAAATCGATGCCGCGAATCGCTAGTCTCGAAAGCTGACTGGAGACCCCCCCTTTCTGGACAGACAGATTATTTTTCACCGAGAAGAGCGCCGATTGAATTGCCCCTTGGTATCGGAAATCAGAAGCGTTTTGAGTAATTGCGCCGTTAGAAGTTGGTGAACTTTTTTTACACAGTTTAGTGTTGACGTGCAGTGCAACGATGGATTCGAAAAAGCTAACTTGATGCACGCGATTCGCGTAACGCTCTCGGCGCGTCTTGAGCGCAGCAGCTCTGGAGTTGACCGCGTCGATGATCTTCGATGCGAAGCCGACAAATGATCGTCCCCATGGATTTCCGAACTCGCGAAAGTAGCTGGTATGTACATCTTCAATGATTAGTACGCCCCCATCGCGAATGTGTTCTATGGCGCAATGGACTGTCGCGATCTGCTGAAGATTAGTATGACCACCATCATCGATTAGAACATCCACTGGTCCGATGGTATCGAACAACTGCCGCCAGAATATCTCACTCGCTTGATCTCCTATAAATATTTCGAACCCGTGCTGCTCCCAAATTTTGGCATCGGGATTTAAATCCACCCCAATAATTCGAGCCTTTGCCCCGAAGTACTCCCTCCACATAAACAGAGACCCGCCATTGAATACCCCAACTTCGACTAACGTTATTTCCTTGTCTCGGTATTTAGAAAGAATTTCCTCGTAAACGGGAAAATATGTATCATACTTAATCGAAAGACTCGGACTTTTTTTGTAAGCATCAATTAGATTATTAACCATCTTAAATCAAGCCTTTCTTCGATTTTTAACAGCTTTCAGGTAAGGAAAAATTCCAATAGCGATCGCAATGCTCCTTAACAGCTTTCGCAATTTGGACTTACTTTGTAAAATCACGTAGATATAAAAAGATCGAATTAAATTTCGGGCCCTTGATTTTGTATGCCAAGGATTGTTGAAATTCTTATAGAACTCTAACTTCATCCGGTCTATTGGCTCGCTAAAAGTCGGATTTTTGTCAACTTCTGCGATTCGATCATGCCAAAAGTAAGGAAGATCGGCGAAAAGGATTGGCAAGTCAATATGCTCACTAAGCCAATCTGCGTTCGGATTTATGTTAACCCACCCGTCTTTACGCGTTTCATATCCGTAACGGATTTTTATGTGTCGCTCAAAAAAACCAGGTGGTATAAATAGTGGTGGCACATATTTCATTATGTGCGTATAGCCGTCAAAGTGTCTGCAAAGTTCTATCTTTGGGCAAATTTGTATGAAATTATGATCAGGTGATGAGCAAAACTCTGTGTCTTCCAATCTGATAACTCGCCCACTGTTTTGCGTTTCACGAAATAATTTTTTCAGAAATCCAAGCTTAAATACTTGGATTGAATCCAACGGTGCAATGTTTGACTTAGTAACGTACGCCAGCTCGCTCTCTTCAATGATGGTTTTAAATTTAAATCCAAAGTATCCCCACTGCGGATCTGAGGGGCGATTGTCTAGCATGCTTTCAGTAAAATGGGAGAACAACAAGCCAACATCATTTGCAGGATGTTCTATCGCTATTCTGTTGGCTAGATTTATGCATTGCATCAAGTCGTCCGGTCTAGCTAAATAAGGATGATCGTTGTTGGGCGAAAAAAATACCCAAGCATCGTCGGTAACCGATAAATCGCCTAATGCCTCTAGATATTCTGCAGCCAAAGCAGAACGTTTGCGCTCGATTTTCGCCTTGGGAAATAAATCACGACAAAAATTTTCAAACGATTTTTCTTCGTCTTTATCTTCGCACACAAATCGTATTACCACTTTATCCCATGGAATAGAGGCGTAACTTGTTAAGGTGTACCGAACGACATCAATTTTTCTCTGCCACTTATATAGGGGGTATTTATCTCGAACAGAGCCAAGAACTTCCTCGACGTAAGTAGAGCGATAGGAACCACCTTTATCACCATTAGCCGAAGATATGTAAGTATCAAAAAATAAAATCAACATAGTCCTTGAATCGAAATAATGACAACTTGAATCTCTCTCTTGTCCAGCGAGGTCGGCCGCGGCCACAGGTGTTCTTTCGCAATGTAGGTGACCACTATTTTTGCTTTCTTACCTAGGTCAGCGTGACTGCTTTTTGTATGGCACAGATACTCATAGCAAACAGAATAGGCCACCACCCCGAATTCCCAAGTTTTTCATTTATAAGTTTATTTTTTCCATATTTATTCTACACAGTGATACTGCGACTGCCCTGACTTTCTATATGAATATTACATCTTTACCCACGATTTTCGATGGTCGTGACTCGATGACAGTTAGCAAGGATCCGACCGACCTCTTCACCATAACTGCGAGCTCCTACTTTGTGGTTCAGTCAGTTTTCGCTGAGCAAACGTACACAACCACAGCCGAATAACCCAACACCGATGCATTTGCGATGTTGCTTGCCTGGCAGTATGTGCAAAAGATTCTGTGTAAATCAGTTTATCTAGTTATTGTTGCTCGAGACTGATGGACTTTGAGCTCCTCACCAATGGTAATGCGTACAAAATTACATTGTTGCATATATTGATACTCGTCTTCTTGCATCTCGGTTGGCAGTATCATCACGCCTTATGTCCATCCATCGGTCAACACCACGCTAATTTCCAGGTCCCATTTTGAAAGTCATGCATGTCCCCGAGACTTAACGCTGAGAGAAGATGAATGCTTGCCGAACCAAGGCCGACAATATCTAGAAAATTATTTATGCCTTCAAGTTTAGTAAACAGCGACAACAAAGTAACGGACACTCATCCCTCACGGGTTGCCACACCAGGCATTGGGCTTCAGACCGACCATACGATGCAATGGCGAACTTTCTTTCTAATTGCAAGAGTTACGCACAAACCCTCTGGGCGATCCGAAACTATCATTGTCTTCACCCTTTGTAAGCACGGATGGATCGAATTTTCTGATCTTTCGAAAACTCTATCACGTCGACTACCCTGATACGATCTGCATCAAGAGTGATCTCGAGTTCACTAATTACAGCGTCCCCGTCTAAGTACACGCGCAACGGAACAACATGAATAGAAAGGAACTGATCAAATATGTCTTTTGTTGCGGCGAGGACCTGATCGCGACCAATGACATCGACTACCCAGTCCCTCAGTGTAACGTCAGGGTGTAAGAGATTGTGTAGGCGGTTGAGGTCTTTGGATGCGAATATGTAAAAGTATGTGAGGGCTAATTCTTTATTTATCATAGCAGTAACCAGGTTGAAGGATTAGTAACGCGGATCAATTCAACGATCTCTTTAGTGAATGTGCCCGCGCGAACAATAATCTCGGGATTATTTCGTCAAGCTGCAGCTTGTTAATTTTTAACCATTTTTTCATTGCCTTACAAATGCAAACTCCACTTGTTCGCATCATCATACTAATAATCAATCTGAAAATTCTTGTCGATACCTAATAATAATTTGCAGCCGAAAATAGGCGATGTATTGAGCTCCACGGTGGTCCACTAAATAGGGGCGATCGACTGGCTGATTTCTGCCAGGAGTGGGCTTCAGGATAAAGCAAGTCAGGCGGTAGCATCGGATCGCGCTGGATCATGCCACTGTCGCGAGTTACAGCAAAAGCTCATGCGGAGATAAGGTTCGTTGTGAGGACCGCCGACGCGCAGTCCGTGAACACCGGGAAGGTGTTCTGGTGCTCTAGGCTGACACGGCTAACCATGGCTTCACTTTCGCGTTGGATGAGCATGCATTACCCCACGAGGTATCCTGCGTGAGCATCGACTTACCCAGTCCGTAAAGCAGCAGACTGTACGGATGGTGATGCAGCGCAGCAATATTAAGATAGATCAGCGCGGTCAGCGTCCAGACCTTACGCTTGTCATAACCATTGGCATCAAGCCACTGGCCCATTTTTCGCTCGCATTCGATTAGGATCTGCCGGCGATTCAAGTCGAAGTCTATGCGAGTTTCGGACCAGCTAGCCGAGTAGCGGTCATTGGCGATCAGACCGTGGTTGACGATCAGGCCGTGCAGTAACTTGGCGAGGTCGTAGTACACGTCGCCGTTTTCCAAGTCGCCGGCAAAATCTTGTCGCCAGTCGAGGAAGATAAAGCGCTGCTCGACTTCGTTCCAGAGGATGTTCTCAAAATGAAAGTCACCGTGAAATCGGGAGGCAATACCGTTGCACAGGTCGTCCCAGTCGACTTGCTCGAGCAGCGCGGCCAGTTTGGGCATAGCGACGCCGTTTATTGGCTGGTTGCCGTCGCGCTTGTCGAATGTTTTATAGAATAAATCGACTCGTTCGAGTGTTTTGTCACGATAGAACTTAAGACAGGCCGCGCGGAACGATGACTGAGCAGTGGCTTCAAGGGGAGCACACCGCCAAAAGGTCTGGCAATGGTCGAGCAGTCGCTCAAACAATGGTAGCGTAACAGACTCGGAAAGAATCTCGCCAGCGACCTTTCTGTATCGGTACATGTGTGGCCGACTCCCGGTCACCTCGGGGACGAAGCCCTTTAGGTGTGCGACGCGTTTGACGCGGTTGGCAATGAAATTTTCGTCGTCGGAGAACTTAACGACTTGGCTGCCGATGAACCAGATGGCCTCGTTGCCTTTCTCAAGGATATTGGGCGAATTGGGATCGTTATAGGCCTCGCGTGCTTTGACAAGCGCCAATGGGTTGCCTGTGTCAAACCAGGTAAAGGGATGGGCGTCGATTCCGCACGGCAGCATGGCGCGCAACCCATGCGATTCGCCAGAAAAGACGGCTGTCGCTCCGCCCTTTGCCATGGCCTCCCAGAAGACTTGATGATCGGCGATGCCCGAGAGGCCGATGTAAGCAAAGCGCGATTCAACACCGGGCATAGCCTTCTCGACCATGTCGGTGACACGGCCCTGACACACGGCCACCGTGCGGTAAGGACGTATATCGTCGACCTGACTAGCGTAGCCGATCCAGTTGCGATCAGGCCCGGGAATCTTCTCGGTCACCAGCGTGTCGCAGGAGATAAACACAAAGGGTTGCTGAAGGAACTCTTTGCAGGCGAGCAGGCTCAGACCAAGGCCCGAGCCTGCTCCATCATAGGGATTCACTTCGGCGAAGAAGAACTTGCGGTCGGGATAGGCGAGTTCGACAAACTCGCGCACCAAGTGTCCCTTGTAGCCGAGAGCTATGACGAATTCAGTGTCGACGGGGAACTGTTCGATCTGGTGGCACAGCGTAGGTCGGTTGGCGATGCCCACCAGCGACTTATTGACGTACTTCGTCAAATCACCCAGACGCGAACCGGTGCCCGCGGTAGGGATGCACACCCGATAGATCATTACGGTGCCCGCTGATAGTCATCTACGAGACGGACGACGTCATCCATCTCAGGCGTGCTGGCCTCGAGGTAAACGGCATCCTCGACGCCCTCCATCCGGTGCACAACGCCTGGCTTCAGCGTGATCGACTCGCCGACTGTGTAGATTAGCGACTGCAGATCGTCCTTGGACGGTCCGCTGTAGATACGCAGCTGACCACTCAGCACATAGATGGTCTCGCACTTGACGTTGTGATACTGTAGGCTGCAACGGTGGCCCTTCCACATCGTCAGTTTCTTGACCATGTACTTTTCGTTAATCTCGACTACTTCTTCTTTCCCCCAGGGCTTCTCAATGATTTGATATTCGCTCATGGACTCTCCAATCAGACCTTGTATGGCTCGTATTCAGGATGGAACTCAAAAAACTTATCATAGAAGTTCTTCACATACTGCTGCATCGACCAATGGCTGTTGAAGCCATACTTCTTTCGCATCCAGCGTCGGCCTTCTTCTATGTATAACCGCAGATTGTCTTCATAAGCCTCCGTCTTAATCTGATCGGCATGGTCAAGAAGGTACGACTCATTTTCGCTCGCCCACACTTGAGAGGTAATCGCCGCAGCCCAATCATTGGCGTAAGCTTTCGCAATCAGCTCATGCTCCGATCCGTACCCACGAAAGTTCGTACCATCAAACAAAAAGTCCATCATGTCTGGATGGTCTTTATTGCAGATAGATTCAATAAAATCCTTACGGAGCAAGTAGGCATTATTATGTATGAACCAGAAATATTTGGTTGCATAGTTCTTTAAAAGTAATCGCTCCCCCCACCGCTCGGAACACGGCGATAAAATTCCAACTCGGGGATGCTGAGCGAGTATGTCAAGTAACGGGGCCAAAGTCGACAGATTTTGCAATTCCGTATCATTCGTCAGCAAAAAGAAGTGTTGGTATTGATCAAACTTCCCCTCTTTAACTAGCTGTGAAAGTCCGTAATTCATACCACGGCTGTACCGCAAGCCATTCTCGAGCACCTCAGGTGCATCAACATGCCAAGTCGTGCCTCCGCTTAACTTATCGTGATCAGAACCTGCCTCGACCACAAAGATATCTGTCATTCCACCATCATGACGCACCAAATGGTTATGCAATCGATCCGTGACCTTTGGGAGGTTTCGATTTAGAATGATCGTAGCGACTGGTTTCATTCGGCCCTCGCCAAGCGAAAATTATTCAGATAGCGAGAGATGCTTTTCTTGACCTGCTGCTTGAGATAAGCCTCAAGATCAATATTCTTACTTTTCAAGTCTCTAGCCGCCTCGGCCTTCAGCGCGACGCACTCTGGTTTGGCAAATACGTAATGCCCCGCAATCAGGGATCGCTCACGGTCTGTAGCTTGCGTACCATCAATCATCCACTTCTCCCACTTCCCTGAGTCATAGGAGAGCTGCAGGAATCGCTCCGCCAAATGATTCAATCCATTCTCCTCCAGCACTCCCACCAGCGCTTTCGTCTCCGCAACACCAAACTCAGGTGCTACGTTCGCCGCATGAATTCCTAAGCGGGGATGCCACTGCAAGGCCTCATCAGAGAGATAGTCGGTGTTGTGCTCTTTCATGAAAATGCCATGCTGATTGCATATCTCAATCATCTTCGGCAATTGAATCTCCGCAGGGATTTCGTTGGCGACCCGGACAGGGGAATCAAACGAGCCAACGTTACGCATCTCCATCACACGTGTGCCACACTGGATCACCACAAAAGCCGGCGGGTCAAACTTGTTCTTATTGCAGAACTTCTTGATCTCGTTGAGGGTGTAGTCCAACTCCTCTTGAGTGTTAGTGCTACCACTCTGCTCCTCCGTCCCAATCTCGAAAATCACCTCGCGATTTAATTGCTGTGATTGCGTCCAACAGTAATCGTATAAATCAAACACCCGATCTAGCACCTCATCCACATCAGGATTACCATGGATGTCAATGCTTGGATCAATATGAAGGACTTGAAATCCAGCCGCGATATCTGCCCGGTAAGAGGATTTCGCCGAATCCATGGCACGGCGCAGTCCCAGTTGAGCTTCTACTTCTAACGTGTTTTGCCACGGGCCACCGTGGTCACGAGCAAGAAGAATTTTCCCTTTTTTGTCTTTTTCTGTAACATAACGGGAGAACCCTTCCGTTGTCCAATTGTTGACGTATCCACCGCCAAATTCTTCGGAGTCAATTTGTCGCCGGCTGGCGATCATCAAAATCGGGATCTCATGTTCATTGGCTAACTCAATGGTGGCATCTACACAGTTCAAGCTCATCGGTCCAACGCCGAGGAGAGTACAGTGTTTTTTTTGAAGAAGCGTTTGTAACTTCTGGTAAATCATACTGTCCACTCTCCTGAAAGTTTGGATTGCGCATTGGGCAAAACACTTGGGTCATATGCTTTGAAGAACTTTTCCAATATGTGCAGGCACGCCTCCGCAACGGCTCTGTCGCCACCGGATCGCTCGGTGATATAGTCAGCGTGAGCCTTTGCAAGCTTGTCGGCGTTTGCCGGCGCTACCGCATAGCCGACTTCACGCATCACATAGTGGTCAAAAATCCCATCACCCATATAAATCACCTGGCCCAACGGGTAACGTTCTCGAATCCAGTCCACACGCCGTATGGTGCTCACAATATCAAGCGGATATTTCATGTCGTCAACGATTCTCTTCTTGCTTATTTCTAAGCCCTTTTTATCTCCTGTTACGAAGCGAATCTCCATGTAGCACTGCAAGAGAGAAAGTGCATCATTGTCATCCGCTCCAAATATCTTCATTACCTTTCCTTCGGCGGAATATAAGAATTGTCCCGTGGTCATTACTCCATCCACATCGAGAATCATCGTTTTAAAACTTAAATTATCAGAACTCATATTCTTGTTTCTCAAATTAAATTTCGGATTACGATTTTAAACGGATTAATTGAGGATTAAGGGCGGCCTCGGTCAATAAGGCGCAATAACTCCCGAGATTGCTCTAACAGGACCTCCATCGCCGTCATTTTGGGTGAATAGCCAAAAACTCGATTAGCCAACTGGTTTTGAGAGTAGTAATGCAACTTACCTCCAGTAGCATTTACCCCAGCCGATTCATCCACAAATTCATAATCCAAGCCGAACTCATTTTGCAGACAACTTAGCATGGATATCTTGTCTATCGGGGCCGATGAAAAACAGTCAATTGCTATGTTTTGAGGGACGGATTGAATAATCCTCTCTACTATCTGCATGATCTCTCGCGGCCCTACATAGTCGCGCCATATATTATTTGGCGCTGTCCTCAGTAAGGTTTTATCTCTAATTGCACGCAAAGCGTCCGTAATCAGAAATCTCGCCTCAATATCCGAGGTCGAACTAAAGTAATTGAATATTCTTAGATCTACGATTGCGTAGTCTTGCTCCGCACGATGCCGCGTCTCTGCGTACATCTTCGATATGCCGTACCAATCTTGAGATCGCAGTTGATTCAACGGAAACGAGGAGGGCGTCCGGTTATTCGCCGGTACGTCAAAACCGCCCCCGAACGCCGCTCCACTACTCATAAAAATATACCGACAAGTAGGATTAAGTTTTAAATACTGGAGCGCGATGTTATCGAAATCGTAGGTGACCGCCATAATTTCAGCGCCCATTAGCTGTGTCCGCGCAGGATCGCCTGAGCCAACAAAATTAATAATTGCATCGTACGCCGGACTCGTGCCACTCAAATCATCATACGACCCTACAAAGGTCGTTGCTTTAACCGGGTTCAAATGAAGCCATCGAGCGACATCAGCCGGCCGACGAGTGAATAGCCCCAAGTGCAACTCGGTCTTGGGCCCCAATTGAATTACCAGATCTTTAGCGATTTGGCTTGTCGCCCCAAGAATTGCTAGCCTCATAAATATGGCCCACCCAATCCGCCCGCGGTATTTAATGTGGACTGACGTCCAACCATGCCACACACTTCAGAACTTAAGAATACTTGGCGCACTCGCGATAACAATTCAGATTTTATCGTCAGAGACTCCAACATCCAACTACCCATGCCGCCATCGAGCAGGTGATCTTCAACAGTGACAACTGATTCGAATTTTGAAACGAATTCAGCCTGGACTTCCTTCGTAGCCATACTCCAAAGCGGTAATGAATAGATAGATGCATGAAAATTTGACTCCTTGCATACCATTTCCAAAACACCACCAGTGGTCAAATAAGCATGCTTATCTGCCGCCCCCTTTCTGACCTGCACCCAATGTCCTGGTCTGACCTCGGGTATAGATGAGTGCAGAATGGGCTCGCCTGCTTTACCCAAACGCAAATAGCTAGGTTGAGGGTTTTGCACCAGGTAGCGCATACATGCGCGCACTTCAAAGGGGTCACCAGGTGCGGCGATCAGCATTCCTGGCATAACACGCATCAAGGCGTAGTCCTGCACCGCGTGATGGGAATATCCCAAACTCCCGTAGGAGAGCCCCCCCCCGACCGCAACTACGGTTACAGGAAAGTTGTGATAAGCGACGTCGTTGCGAATCTGCTCCGCGCATCGAAATGTGGGAAAGTTGGCAATCGAATAAACAAAGGGGTGATACCCCTCGGAAGCCATACCAGCAGCGACGCTCATCATTCCCTGCTCGGCCACCCCGGCATTGATGAAACGCTCCGGAAACTCATTGGCAAAAGGCTCTACAACGCCGTAGCCCAAATCGCCAACGATGAGAACAATTCTTTCATCTACCCTTGCAGCCAGAACCAGCTCGTCAATGAATGCATTACGCATTGCTCAACCCCAACTCTATCAGCGCTTGCAGTAATTGCTCGTCATTAGGATTTTTGTAGTGCCACTCGACACGATTTTCCATGAAGCTCACACCCTTACCCTTAGTCGTGTGGGCTACGATGACGGTAGGCTTTGACTGATCGACCGCCTTCAGCGCAAGTGCTAGCTCCTGATGGTCATGACCATTAACCTCAACTGGTACACACCCAAACGCACGCAACTTATCGGCCAAAGGTTCTAGCCTAAGCGTCTCATCAACGGTACCCAAACTTTGAAGCTTGTTGTAATCGATGATGACGGTCAAATTGCGCAATTGATGGTGAGCCGCAAACAGAAGCCCCTCCCAATTAGAGCCTTCATCCATTTCACCATCACTGACCACAACAAATGTTCGCCAGGTATCTCCAGATTTTTTTGCAGCTAGCGCTTTGCCGACGGCGAAAGGCAGGCCATGCCCTAATGAACCTGTTGAAAATTCCACGCCAGTCACATGGTGACTGATATGGTTCATTAACCATGAATGGTCATCTCCATAGGACTCAAGCTTTTCAATCGGGAAATATCCAACCGCAGCCAAGGTCGCATAGACAGCAGCACATGCATGCCCCTTACTGAGGATAAATCGATCACGGCTAGCCCATTGCGGTATGGCAGGATTCTTAGCCATTACCTGGCCGTAAAGCACGGCCAAGATATCAACGATAGAAAGAGCACTCGCGACGTGCGAAGCCTTGGCCTTGTGAACCATCTTCAATACTAGGCCACGAACTTCGTTGGCAAGAATTTCGGTGCGCTCCATTAAAAATTCACGCCCAGATATGTCTCAATTTTGCGCGCTGCATATTCCAACATTTCTGGAGTCAATGAAGGCTGCACGCCTATCCAGAACGTGTTGTTCATCACGTTATCCGTGTTGGTCAGTTCACCGCTGACGCGGTAGTGCGCGCCCTGCATATAGGGCTGCCGTACTAAATTGCCTGCAAACAAAAGCCGCGTGCCCACCTTGTTTTGATCGAGGTAGGTTAGCAAGTCAAGTCGGGACACCGGACAGTTTTCCTTCAACGTAATCGGGAAACCAAACCACGATGGATCGGAATGCTCGGTCGCCTGAGGCAACTGAACAAATTCATCGCAATCTTTCAGGCGGTCCTTCAAGAAAGCAAAATTATCTTTTCGCGCCTGGATGAATTGCGCCGCCTTATCCAACTGCGCCACCCCACACGCAGCTTGCATGTCGGTGATCTTCAGATTGTAGCCCGGGTGGCTGTAGGTGTATTTGTGATCGTAGCCTTCGGGCAGATCACCTAATTTCCAGCAAAAGCGCTTGCCGCAGGTATTATCTTTGCCAGGCGGGCAATAGCAGTCACGGCCCCAGTCGCGGAAGCTCTCAGCAATGGTTTTGATCTCATCGTTGTTGGTGAAAACAGCGCCGCCCTCCCCCATGGTGATGTGGTGGGCGGGATAGAAGCTTAGAGTCGCGATATCGCCAAAGGTGCCAACCATCTGGCCGCGGTAGGTGGTGCCCAACGCATCACAGCAGTCCTCCACAAGCCAGAGATTATGCTTTTTGCACAGTGCAGTCACCACATCGAGATTGAAGGGGTTGCCCAAGCTGTGCGCCAGCATTATGGCCTTGGTTTTCGGGCCGATAGCGGCTTCGATTTTGCTGACATCGATATTATGAGTGTAGCGATCCACGTCAACAAACACAGGCACCGCGCCAAACTGGAGGATAGGATTTACCGTGGTGGGGAAGCCAGCGGCAACGCCAATCACTTCGTCGCCCTTCTGAATAGCACGTGCGCCCAGCTTGGGAGAGGTCAACGTACTGAAGGCCACGAGGTTGGCCGAAGAGCCAGAGTTCACGGTGATCAGATGCTTCACGCCAATGAAGGCTGCTAACTTCTTCTCAAACTCAGCATTGAAACGCCCTGTTGTGAGCCAGCCATCTAGGGACGCGTGAACCATGTTCTTTAGCTCGGCCGCATCTAACAGTTTGCCGGAGGGGGGCACCATAGAAGCCCCTGGGAAAAAAGGTTGGGGGGCAAGTGCAATGGCCGCATATTCGCCAACCAGTGCTTCAATCTTGGCACGCAGTGCTTGGGCTTTGGAGTTTTCCATGTCTAATTTCTTTAGGTTCACGACACCGCGACGCGTGTCTGATAGTCATTAATTTGGGAAATTGTGAAGTCGTGCATATCCTGGCCTTCGAGGTTTGCGCGGACCCAATCTACCGTGAGCTCAAGGCCCGCGTCCAGATTCAGCGCCGGCCGCCATGCCAATCGATGAGCAGCTTTAGACACATCGAGCCTAAGGAGGGATGCCTCGTGAGGGTGATTCGCACCATCTAGTCGCCACAACGCGGAATCACCCCACTTGGCCGCCAACTGCCGCACGATCCATTCAACGGGCCGGGCTTCGTCGTCACGCGGGCCAAAGTTGAACGCTTCAGCGTAAGAGGCGCCTTCGGTGAAGAGTCGCTCTGCCAGCGTGAGGTATCCTCGCAGGGGCTCTAGCACATGCTGCCAAGGGCGCACAGCGAGAGGATTGCGGATCATGACGGGCTCGCCGCGCGCGAATGCCCCGAGGATATCGGGCACCAAACGGTCTTCGGCCCAATCACCACCACCGATTACATTTCCCGCGCGCGCCGAAGCCAGCGCGAGCTGATGTTGGGCGTGGCTTTTGGCGTTGAAATAGGAGTTGCGATAGGCGGCAGTCACCAACTCGGCGCATCCTTTGCTGCTGCTGTAGGGGTCGAAGCCACCCATGGCCTCGTTCTCGCGATAGGGCCAGAGCCACTCGCGGTTCTCATAGCATTTGTCGGTGGTCACGTTCACTACAGCGCGCACGCTTGCGCACTGACGCACAGCCTCGAGCAAATGAACGGTGCCCATGACGTTGGTGGAGTACGTCTCCACGGGATCGATATACGAGCGGCGCACCAGAGGCTGCGCGGCCATATGAATCACGATATCCGGGGCAGCCTCGCGAACAGCACCCAACAGATTCGCGCTATCACGTATATCGCCAATGATGGACATCATGCCCGCTCCCACGCGCGCTTTCTCAAACAAGTTCGGCTGTGTTGGTGGCTGCAAAGCGTAGCCGATTAATTCCGCCCCCAGCTGTTGCAACCAAAGGCTGAGCCAGCCCCCCTTGAAGCCGGTGTGCCCGGTCAAGAAGACGCGCTTGCCACGCCAGAAGCTTGGGTTCACACCCAGACCCTCCAAGGGGCCTGCCCTGATTGCCACAGCTCTTCGAGTTGCGTTTTGTCGCGCAGTGTGTCCATGGCTTGCCAAAACCCATGATGCTGGTAGGCGGCGAGTTCCCCGCGTTCAGCCAACGTTTCGAGTGGTGCGCGCTCCCAAATGCAATCGTCCCTATCGAGCAGATCGAGCACCGCAGGAGACAGCACAAAGAAGCCGCCGTTGATCAAGCCGCCATCGCCCTTGGGCTTTTCCTTGAAGGTTCGCACCTTGTCGCCCTGCATGTCCAAAGCGCCAAAGCGGCCTGGAGGCAGCGTGGCCGTAAGCGTGGCTTTCACCTTTTGAGCCTTATGGAATGCGATGAGCTCAGCAATATTGACATTGCTCACCCCGTCGCCGTAGGTGAAGCAGAACGCCTCTTCGTCTTTGATATAGGGCGCAACGCGACGCAGGCGACCACCGGTCATGGTATCTTCGCCGGTATCGATTAGGGTCACACGCCATGGCTCTGCACTTTGCTGTAGCACCTGCATGCTGTTGTCACGCATATCGAAGGTAATGTCAGACATGTGCAAAAAGTAGTTCGCGAAATACTCTTTGATCAAATAGCCTTTGTAGCCACAGCAAATCACGAAATCAGTGACGCCATAGTGCGAATAGATCTTCATGATGTGCCAAAGTATCGGCTTGCCCCCGATTTCGATCATGGGCTTGGGCTTGAGATGGGTCTCTTCGGAGATGCGCGTCCCCAAACCACCCGCCAATATGACAGCCTTCATACTTGAACCCCGTTAACTCTTTTTGTCAGGTGAGCCAATAATTTCCGCATAGGATCCGACTCGTTGGATGGTCCCACCGGCAAGCTCGACCACGTGTGTGCAATTGCGAAGGGTAGTCAGTCGATGAGCAACCATCAATACGGTCAAACCTTGATCAAGACCTGCAATCGAGCGCATTACCGCTTCTTCGGTTGCACTATCAAGAGCGCTCGTCGCTTCATCAAAGACAATGACATCAACATTCTTGTAGAGCGCTCGTGCAATACCAATTCTCTGACGCTGCCCCCCTGACAAGCGGACTCCACGCTCACCAACTCTTGTGTTGTAACCTGCGGGCCAGGCTTCTACTGTAGAAGCAACCTGCGCCAACTGAGCCGCGTGGCGCACACGATCAAGCGAGATTTCGTCGACTGGCACACCAAACGCGATATTCTCGGCAATCGTTGCATCTGACAAAAATATTGATTGGGGTACGTGTGCAATGTGCGCCTGCCACCCTCGACTGTTCTCGGAAGAGATAGGAACTCCGTCAATTTTCAGGGCCCCCGAAACAGGATTAAGTAAACCCATAACAATGTCTAACAGAGTACTTTTACCCCCACCTGTTGAGCCCACAAATCCAATGCAACTTCCTTTGGGAATTGACAATGACACTTGCTTCAAGATCCAAAGTTGATCTTTTCCGTACTTATAGTCGACACATTCCAAACGAATCTCCCGCTCGAACTTCAATGGCGCAGAAGAACGTGATCGAGCACTTGTTGGCGCAGGCTGTTCGAGCAGGAGCAAAGTGTCGCTTAGTGCGCCTTGTGCACTTCGCAAGATGCTCCAACTTGAATACCCCTGTTGCAAAACGGGCAGCATGCGTTGAGCTCCAAGCGCCAAAGCGCCCAACACGGGAATAGCCGCCTCCGGGGTACGTTGGCCACTTGTAAGCCAATAGGCCAGCACCGCGATCACAACCATACCTATTGTCTCAACAATATATCGCGGGCTATTGCCAATAATCGTGACACTGGACTGAGCACGACGCAACCGGGCATCCGCGTGACGATATGTATCGCAATAGACTTCCTGCGATCCATCAATTAAGACCTCACGGATACCCCCTAAAGCCTCCTGCAAAGTCTTGACTCTATGGGTTTGCTCTCGACTCATTGACTCACCAAAAGCGGATAGACGCGCCCGAGTCATCCCTATAGTTACGCCATATATCGATCCAAAGCCGGCAATCGCCGAGACTGCGATAACTGGCTCAATTGAAACTAGTGTTAGAAAAGTGGCTGCCAAAATGAGCGTCGAACTAAATATCACAAGGATTGGTATTAACACAGACGATACGACACCATCAGCTTTCGATGAGACAACAGCAATAACCTCGCTACTATTTCTATTGATATGCACAGAATATGGCTGATACAAAGTGCGCTCAAATATACTGTTACTCAGATCTCCGCCAACCGCATAACTCAACTTGGTTTGCCCCCAATGCAGCGCCAACCGGCAACCACCCGACAACAGCGCGGCCAAAACAAATAATGCCGTTAGGGGCAACAGCAGTTGATCATGCTCGCGAATCCCAAAGTAGGAGAAGAGCGCTTGCCCAACGGAGTGGGACAACACCCAGTCCGGGGAAGTAAGTGCTCCCAAAAAGGGGATCACTGCACCGATGCTTATTACCTCCGCCAAAGAGGCAATGCACATGAGCAGTAGCAACCCGCCAAGCTGGACTCTACGTCTCAAACTGACGTGTGCCCATAACCGCCGCAGAAGGTCACTTGAGCTTTTTAAGGGGGGGGCTTCGGGACTCAATGAAAGCACCGGAATCTATTTAAAGAACGGGGCCATCAGCCCCCTGGATTTGTTGAAACGATGGGGCAGACATCATTGCCTCATATGCAACCAACAACCCACTTCTCAATCCTACTTTTGGACGCCAGCCAAGATCGCGCAAACGCCCCGTGTCCATCAGTTTACGCGGCGCTCCATCAGGCTTACTTGCATCAAACACCAGATTTCCAGCGTAGCCCACAACATCGGCAATCAATTGCGCTAGCTCGGCAATCGTCACATCCGCTCCGAAGCCAACATTGATGTGGCTCAGTTGTGACTGCACTTCGGCGCAGTAAGCCTCGGGCTCCAAGCCCATCACAAAGACGCTGGCCGCAGCCATATCGTCCACAAACAAAAACTCTCGCCTTGGCTGACCGCTGCCCCAAATCACCACCTCAGGCGCTTGCGCAAGCTTGGCTTCGTGCAAGCGCCGCAGCAACGCTGGAATCACATGACTGTTTTCCGGGTGGTAGTTATCCCCGGGGCCATACAGATTAGTGGGCATCACACTACGGTAGTCCCGCCCAAACTGGCGGTTGTAGCTCTCGCACAGTTTGATGCCGGCAATCTTGGCCACAGCATAGGGCTCATTGGTGGGCTCCAAGGTTCCGGTCAACAACGCCTCTTCTGCCATGGGCTGGGGCGCCAGCTTCGGGTAGATGCAGCTGGACCCAAGAAACAGTAGCTTCTGCACGCCATTAGCGTGGGCGGCTTGAATCACGTTGGCCTGGAGCATCAGGTTTTGGTAGATGAACTCGGCTGGATAGGTGTTATTGGCATGAATGCCGCCCACCTTGGCCGCTGCGAGGTAAACCTGGTCCGGCCTCACCTGCGCAAAGAACTCCTCCACTGCGGCTTGGTTGATCAAATCCAGTTCGGCGTGGGTACGGGTCACGATGGATGACTGCGGCACGCCCTTCGCAAGCAGGGTGCGCACAATACCGCTCCCCACCATACCCCGGTGGCCTGCCACATAGATTTTGGGAACTGCCGTCATTTCTCTTTGCTCACAGGGATGGCGTACCCGTGCTTCTGCAGTAGGGCGTGTTGGCAGGCCTGCTCCAGATCATTCGCCACCATTTCCTTAACCATCTCGTCCAGTGTTATCTGAGGTACCCAACCCAAGTCTTTCTTGGCTAGACCCGGGTCACCCAGCAAGGTCTCGACTTCAGCAGGCCTGAAGTAGTGCGGATCGACGCGCACAATCACGTCGCCCACCTTGAGCGCGGGCGCCTTGTCACCCTCTATCTCCGCCACAACGGCTCGCTCGTCCACGCCCTGACCTTCAAAGCGCAAGCTCACACCAAGTTGTGCCGCGCTCTTCTCAATGAACTGGCGCACGCTGTACTGAACGCCCGTGGCAATCACATAGTCCTTGGGCGCATCCTGCTGCAGCATCATCCACTGCATGCGCACATAGTCTTTGGCATGCCCCCAGTCGCGCAGCGCATCCATATTGCCCATGTAGAGGCATTGCTCGAGGCCTTGGGCAATATTGCACAGGCCCCGCGTGATCTTGCGCGTGACAAAGGTTTCCCCACGGCGCGGACTCTCGTGGTTGAACAAAATGCCGTTGCACGCATACATGCCGTAGGCCTCGCGGTAGTTCACCGTGATCCAGTAAGCGTAGAGCTTGGCCACACCGTAGGGGCTGCGCGGATAGAAAGGGGTGCTTTCTTTCTGAGGAATTTCCTGCACCAAGCCATAGAGCTCACTGGTCGACGCTTGATAAAAGCGCGTCTTCTTTTCCAGACCCAGGATGCGAATGGCCTCTAGCAAGCGCAGCGTGCCCATGGCATCCACATCTGCGGTGTATTCCGGGCTCTCAAAACTCACGGCCACATGGCTTTGCGCGCCCAGGTTGTAAACCTCATCGGGCTGCACCTGCTGCAGAATGCGCACCAGATTGCTGGTATCGGTGAGATCGCCGTAGTGCAAAACAAAGTTGCGATGGTCAATATGAGGGTCTTGGTAGAGGTGATCAACCCGGCCCGTATTAAACAAACTTGCCCGCCGCTTGATGCCGTGAACAACATATCCTTTTTCGAGCAGGAGTTCAGCCAGATAAGAACCATCTTGGCCGGTGATACCGGTGATCAACGCAATTTTTTGCTTCATACAGGTCTTGGATTAGGCGCGGCCGTAGGTGTCTTCAAAACGCACAATATCGTCTTCGCCCAAATACGAGCCGCTCTGAATTTCAATAATCTCAAGCGGTAACTCGCCAGGATTGGCCAAGCGGTGAATTTCACCTAAAGGAATATAGGTAGATTGGTTTTCGCTGAGCAAGATTTTCTTGTCGCCGCAAGTCACTTCAGCAATACCGCTGACTACTATCCAATGCTCGGCTCGATGGTAGTGCTTTTGCAGGCTCAGGCTGGCGCCAGGGATTACTTGGATCCGCTTAACCTTAAAGCGAGGACCTTCGTCAAAGCTGTCGTACCAGCCCCAGGGGCGATGCACCTTGCGATGCAAGGTATGCTCTTCTCTGTCTTGTAGCTTCAGTTTGTTGACAATGTGCTTCACGTCTTGGCTGTGAGACCGCTCGGCCACCATCACAGCGTCTGGAGTTTCCACCACTACCAAATTTTGAACACCAACAACTGTAACCAGTCTGCTGGTGGCATGCACAAGAGTATTACGGCAGTCATTTGTCAGAACATCGCCCCACTGTGCATTTCCTTTTTCATCTTTAGGGAGCACACTCCAAACGGCATCCCAAGAACCTAGGTCACTCCAGCCTGCGTTGAGTTGGACCATGCGGATTGAGAATTGGCTTCTCGGGCAGCGCTCCATTACGGCGTAGTCGATGGACTCACTGGGAATAGCTGCAAATTCGACCCTACCCGGACGAACAAAGACTGCATCGCTGCTGCGGTTCTTCCAGGCCATACGAGTGGCAACTGCGATGTCGGATCGGAAGCTTTCAACGGCTTTCAGCCAAACCGAAGCTTTGAGCACAAAAATGCCGGCGTTCCAGAAATAACCGCCCTCTTTCAGGTACTGCTGAGCCGTAGAGGCATCTGGCTTTTCGACAAACCGCTCAACAATTAGAGTGGATGCAGGTGCTAAAACGGCTTGGATGTAGCCATAGCCGGTTTCAGGCCGGTCGGGGGTAACACCCAAGATCACAATAGCATCTTCTGCGGCTTTGCTTATGGCTTCGTGAATGGCTCCATTAAATGCAAATGTATCGGCCACTGTCTGGTCTGCAGGAGTGACAACCAAAATGGGGTCAGCGCCGTTTTCCAAGGCAGCCATCGCGGCCAGGGTCAACGCTGGGGCGGTATTTCTAGCCACCGGCTCCAACAGGACTGCAACTGGGGATATACCGACCTCACGCAGTTGTTCGATTGCCAGAAACCGATGGTTTTCGCCGGTTACCGCCAAGGGTTCGACGACCTGAATGTTGTCAGTACCCAAGCCCATCAGTCTTTTTGCTGCTTGTTGGAAAAGGGTATCGCCACCCGTAAGGCACAGGAACTGTTTAGGAAAACCCTCCCGTGACAAAGGCCATAGGCGGGCCCCAGATCCACCACATAGTATGACTGGTTGCACCATTAATTGGCGATTCATGGCATAACTTTTAATCTTTGAGTCAGCTGGAACCGCCATGCGCTGACACACATATCGTCCAATGTGCGGTTGGCCCGCCAATTCAATAATTCACTGGCCTTTCTGGGGTCAGAATAGCAGACTGCGATATCACCCGGCCGTCGGGCTACGACTTTATAGGGCACTTTCCGGTCGGATACATTCTCAAACGTATTGACAATATCAAGCACGCTCAAACCCTTGCCAGTGCCCAGATTAATGGCATGCCATCCTTTGCTTTGAGACAAGAATTTCAGCGCAGACACATGCCCTTCTGCCAAGTCCATTACGTGAATGTAATCCCTCACTCCCGTACCGTCGACTGTTGGATAATCCGCACCAAACACGCTAAGTTCAGTGCGCTGGCCATCTGCCACCTGAGCGATATAGGGCATGAGGTTGTTGGGAATGCCGTTAGGGTTCTCTCCAATCAGACCACTTTCGTGAGCACCCACCGGATTAAAATAGCGTAGACAAGCGACGCGCCATTCAGGATCGGCCCTAGCCACATCATTCAATATCTCTTCTATTTGTAGCTTGCTACGCCCATATGGGTTAGTGGGGTTGCGGGGATGTTTTTCGTCTAAAGGGAGGTATTGAGGCTCACCATAAACAGTGGAACTGCTACTAAATACAAGCGTTTTAACTTGCGCCGACTGCATGGCCAGCAGCAGACTAATGGCACCTTGCACATTGTTACCATAATATTCGATAGGTTGTCTTACTGAGTCGCCCACTGCCTTCAAGCCCGCGAAATGAATAACGGCATCGATATTGTGAGCGGCAATGGTGGCCTTTAGCAATTCTGTATCTCGCACATCACCCTTGACGAAAGGAGTTCGCTGGCCTGTGATCTGGAAGAGCTTTTCTAGAACACCATAGCTACTATTGGACAAATTATCGAAAATCACCACGTTATGGCCTGCAAGAGAAAGCACCACAGCCGTGTGACTACCCGCATAGCCGATGCCGCCAGTCAAAAGAACATTCATAGTCTTAAACGACCCCAGCATTAACAAGCTGCAAGTAAAGCAGGCAAATTGACGCTTCTTTTCGGAAACCGTTTTTTATATTTGATATGAAAATGGATATCAATGTGCTTAAGGCACGCTACCGCAATGCTGTTTCACGAACAACAAGCTCGTTTAGAAGGCTTATCAAGGGAAATTTGTACCAGTTGTTGTAGGCTAGTACCGCAAATGGCTAATTACATTGTGTATTTTGCCACACCATCCTAACATTACGAAATACGTCAATAGAGATAAGATAAACAAATATAGTAAATTTTTGCGCCCTGCAGGTTAGCAACAAAAAGAATGCATATTTAATTTAAAATAAATATTAATGCATAGTAATTTTGCAATTATTTTGTTTAGTTAGGTTTCATCAGCCAATCGTTAGCGGCATTGATTCAAGAGACTTTAGCTGCGGCAATACAGCAAAAGTTCCCGTCGCTTATCAGTATGGACTTGGGTTGGGCTGCATGGAGGGCTGCGTGGAGGGCTGCGTTGAGGGCTGCGTTGAGGGCTGCATGGAGGGCTGTGAGGGTACTGCGGAGGTTGGATTTCTAAAAGCAAACTTTTTCCCATCCGCGAGTCGCTCGTTGCCTAAATACGAGGGAGCGTTCTGTGGCTGTAACATCTAGCAAGCCCCTCAGCATATAGCAAGTAGGCACAGCGTAGGTTGCGTATGTATTACGCTGGCACCACAAAGTAAATCACCGTCAGCACTTTCGCACTGACGGTGTGGATATGGTGGTGCAGTATAGCACCACGCCAAACGCTCATCCCGAAGGTGTGAGGCTTGGCGTTCCGAAACACCCCCTCAACGAGGAGGTCAGGGTGCATCCAAGGATGCTCGTTCACAACCTCACTGGTTCGGAAAACGCCCTCAAAGTGCGTGTGTCGATTGTCTGCGCCATCTTGTAGCAGTCTCCCTAACAAAACTGGTCAGCGAGAAATTCGCATGCGTCGGGCAGGCGCAGACTCTTCGATGATCTTCAAAGTGCGTGGGCATCGCTCGGTTCCGAAATAGCGATCCAACACTTCAACTATGCCGTCATCTTGGTGAGAGACATGCTCGAAGAGAGTCATGCACGACCGTAACTTCAGCGAATCGACTTTACCAAAGACTTGCTCGACCTCTGTGTCGGAACCTAGCCCCAATAACACTTCGACGGCACTACGCAAGCGCTCGCCCAACACATCGTCATCCCAATATTCCGCAGCCTCGCGGGGAGCGGCTAAGCCAAAGTAATCGGCAAGCCGACTTGTTCCCAATCCACGAAGCTGAGGAAAAACAAACCACATCCAGTGTGTTTCCTTGTGAGCCTGGGCAATCTCTTCAATGGCTGCATACCAGAAGAGGTCCTGTGCTTGCACAAAACGATCCAAGTCATCCTTGGCACTTCTAGTTGGGATGCCTAGGCCCGGCAATCGAGCGTCCACCTTATCTTCATCCAAGCCTAGCCAATACTTGCCACTGGAATAAACGGGTCGACCGCGAATGCGAGCGCCGGAGGGAGGCAGTCGTGGCATGCCCGATACTATATAAAAACTGGGGCGCAACCACATCCAATCGAAGCCATTGAAGTGCAAAGCGTGCTGCGCCGACAAAAGATTCGGTAAAGAAATCCAGTCGAAAACGTCACCATGGTCGTCAAAGAACACCAGATCAACGGCATCCGATGGACCTGGCTCGATCAAACACCAGTTCTGTTCGAGCATGCCCAAAACCTTTACCCACAGACGTCGACTGGTCTGCGCTTCGTGACGAATTTGATTGATCGACTGCAGGGACATACTACCTCACGATGATGTTTTATAAAAAGCCAACCATCCAAGGCTTTGCCCGTGCCCATCGTTGGTTGCCTCGATTTTCTCTGCGACCCATAAATCAGCCTCCGCACGAATAACATCTATTCAAAGTCAGACACTCAAAAAAAGAATTTATTGAAATGCCGCAGAGCACCTCAGATTTATCGCTTATTTATTTCTAGTTGAAAAATCTTGCTCCAAAATCCTCGTATAAATTGCCGCACATTGATCATTAGTTAATCGGTTATTTTCGTGCCTGTTTATTGCATCACACATGTCCTCAAAAGATCGTGAGCCTTTGTTGGTAAGCCACATCGTCTTCGCCCAAACGACAAGGCCTCGCGAACTCTCCCGAGTAAATAATTCCGGAAAGCTCGCAAGTAGTCCGTTAGTTTCTTGCTCAAGTTGTTTCTCACCGCCAGGGAAGGCCAATTTAAGAATTGGCCGAACTTCCTTTGGAGCACTCGAAAATTCTTCCTTTTTAAATAATCCAAACATAAGCAAGATCTCCTATCAGAATTGAATGCAAATTTTTTGTTTGCGCCGTATGCCAGTTTTTTCTAAAGCTGTTCAGCCGAGTTTGGGCGTTGCACAAGGGGCAATGAACGTCGACATCTTAGTCACGCATCTGACGACTCTTTATTCTTCCGAAGCATCGCAGCTAACCCTAGCCCAATCCCAAATTCAATCGCACTGACGAGGGCGTATGAGATCCCGAAGGATGCCCCGATCAATGATGCAACACCAACCCCAACCAGACAAGCTGTTCGATCACCTTTTGAGAACCACCCCGTCGCCACACCCGCACCAACGTACAGGATCACGTATTTCAAGCTGATGTACATGTGAATAACTCCTAGTGTCTTGGCAACGGAATTCAGCGATAGAAAATCTGCGAGCGCAGATCTTTCTGTAGAACCTTGTGGAAGGCGCGCCAACGTCGATTTTCATCAGAGCCGCAGACTGATTCTTTGTATTGGATAACCAACCGCCTCTTTACCTTGACCACCCGCCCTTTTACGGAATAGGTGGATGAGTAGGTGACCGCCTCATCTCGGTAGCTGGTGCCTTTGGGTATGCCATCAATCGCAACATTGGTGGGAAACTCAATGGTGTAACTCTCCCGGTGGGTCTGTGATTTACAAGTGAACGCGAAGTCCTTCTCGAGCGGATCGTCAGCCCCTGCCCAAGCGATGCCACCAGGTCCCATTCCAACAGGGACCATCATGCCCCCACGACCAGGGATGTTCGTGACTGGGTTGAGATAGAACTTAGCGCGAATCCAATAAGGCTGGTCAATGCGCTCGGGTTCAGGAAAGTCCATCATCCCTCCGCCGGTCTCGTTGAAGCGTTGCAACAGCTCTTTGACCACTTGCTGCTCCGAGCGACTCTTTTCATAGAAGCGTATACGCCGCGACTCGATCTCAGGGACGCCTTGATAGTTCACCGATGACGTACCGTGAACAACACCGTCACGATCAATCTTCATCTTTAGATCAACCTGACCGACGTTTTCTGAAGCGAGCATTCGAGGAGTTCGCCCAATCCTGCCAAGAGCCGTCAACACCGTTGGCTTGTCCATGTCCTCAAAAATCAGAAGACCAAAAGGGGAAAACTGATCCGTGGAGTCGAGATATAGATCAAGGCTGGGCACATAAGTGATCACGTGGTTGAGTGGCTGAATCACCCCAACCTTCGCCAGCTTGTAGGCTGCCCCCAAATTGATCAAAGCAGGACTACTGGGAATTCCGACGGCATCAAGCAACGCCTCTAACAACACAACATGGTCTTTGCAGTCGCCATACTGATTTTTGAGGACTTCGTAGGCGTCATGCGGAACCAGTCGCCCATCCCCAAGCGACACTGAGACGTATCGAATATTGGTCGCAACCCACTCGTACAGTTTTTTTACTTTGTCGCGCTCGTTAGTCAGACCAGTCGTCAATTTCAAGGCGAGGCTCCGAATTTCCTCTGTCACCTTTGCCTTCGGCTTGGCGGTATCTTGGTATGCCTTGCCAATGGCAACCATGTCGGGAAATGTCGAAACGTGAACATGGTCCGCGTAGTCGCTGACGTAAACCCTGCCGCGTTGAGCAGGTGATGCAGAAACTGAGCTGTATTTGTAACTGTAGTAGTTGAACCCGTTTTCGGTTCGTTCAAAGCCCCCCTGAACACCCCTTTTGTCTTCGTAGATCTTCATGGAAGCAGGGAAGACGTAGCTGAGTCGGACGTCGCCCCATATGGCGCTGGTGGGAAAGGCCGTGGAGTCATGAAAATGGCCGACATAGGTAGGCGAATGGTGATTCACTCGGGCCTTGTAATACACGCGGCTTCCAGTTTCCACGTTCGGGAAGATGATTACCTTGATCTTGGTGTCACTGAATTTGGCGGCAGACTCCTCCGCCTGCTCGTCCTGCGTTCGGATTGATGCCTCAGGGACCATGACCTTCGTGCCATCAGGTTGAATCGTCCAAGCTTCAATTGACAGCACTTCATCTTGACTATTGATGTATTCAACAGATTGACTTCCGCCAAGACGGATGCCCTGAGGGGTGTTAATTCTTAGCTGAACTTCAGTTGTCGATTCATATGCTCCATCGGCACGAACTTGATATGCGATGTGGTACTTCTCATAGGTGTACGGCGGCACATATGGTCTTTTCTCGCTTGCTGCCATAGCCGACAGAGAAACCAGTCCGAGCAGGATGAAAAGGACGCGCTTCATACCAAATTCACTCCATTGCCTGCTTGACCGTTCGCATACCGAGGAATGGCAAACATGGATGCGTTCAGACAGGTATTTCTTGCTTCGAACAACTCATTGGCCAAGTCATACAAATCGGCTGAAACCGCAGGGACTTCCGGATAACCAGCGCGGGCTGGTTTCAGCACATCGCCCGTCTTCGGATCTGCATAGATGCGCGCGTGGATTACAAGGTTTCTTCTCTCAAGCAACGCTTTCAATGGATCGATGCAAGCGAGGAATCGAGTCAACTCATCGGCCATCCCGGCCCAACCGCCCATTAACTGACTGATGTGATCGAGCTTGCGGCTAATCTGCCACCGATCCATTTTTGGATCATGGACTCCATTCGCCGAATTCACCGCAGAAAAGACTTCTTCTATCGCCTCCTCAAGGTACGCTGCATACAACGCAACGTACCCCAGGCCACGGATGAGATCACCATCGTCAGTCAGCGCCATCCTCAAGCCCCAGGTTTGTAGAGCTTGTAGAGAGTGTCTTCAAAGCTCTGCACGAGCATCGGAGCCACCTTTTTCTCTTGGAGCCACTCGAGCATCGACATCCTGGCCATAAGCTGCGCGGTTCCCAAGCTGGGTATACGTGCGGGGTCCTTGAAGAAATTCAGTGCCACAGAAAGCGCTAGGTCATGAGTTGAGTATGGAATCGGCCCACTGCTCAACTGAGTTGCAACTGTCACGATTTCCCGCTCGCTGACTTCGCCCATCAAGAGTTCACTTGCCAATTCCACTGCCTCGGACAATTTCGCCCTTTTGGGTGGAGGCGG
>JACCDH010398829.1_pt1 | contig 39637 bp, 32 predicted proteins | sample 7442481 | NCBI WGS metagenome assembly JACCDH01 (sample SAMN15323433, study PRJNA562643) | freshwater metagenome | isolation source: river surface water | place: USA:Blue River Watershed | collected 2017-08-15 | reverse complement strand
TGTAACCATTTATATTGTTCTTACGTTATACCCGAAATTAAACCTGTAGCAAGTTACTTGGGAGTAGGTCAGAACCAAAAACAAACAAATGAAAAAGTATTTAAGTTTTCTCTTTGTTCTTAGCTTCATGTACGCTTGTAGCGACATCGAAGGGAATTTAGTAGGTGTGAGTGGTAGAGACACCTGGTATCCAGACGTCCTCGGCCCTGGCAAAGTTCCACTTGGCATGGTATACGTGCCTTCTGGTGCCTATCAGGCTGGTGAAGACGACGAAGACATCATGGGCTTCCATACCGCTCGTAAGCACACCGTTTCGGTGCCTGCGTTCTACATGGATGCCACCGAAATTTCCAACAACGAGTATCGTCAATTTGTGCATTGGGTCCGTGACTCCATTGCACGTGAAAAATTGTACCGCCGCAGTTACGATGAAGAAGCTGAACGTTGGGTAAATATCCCAGACAATTTCTTCAAAGAGCCATACAGAACACTTATGGCAATGGGATCTGACGTACAAGGTGGTAACACACCATTCCAATTATTCATGGACTCAACCAACAATACAGAAGTCGACAAAACGATTATGACCATGTTGGGCAACTACGATAAATCGAAGGGTAAAGGCAAGAAATTAGTGAACGGATTTCAATACGATCAAAAGAAATACGGTATTACTGGTGGCCCAGACGAAAAATTCGATGTCGTTATGTCTGACGACGATTTACGTGGCATCTTCCAAATGTACAGTGGTGCGGGTAAGAAAAATGCGCCTGACAAAACCAGTGCAAAAGGCGCTTCTACCAAAACAAAATACAATCAAGGTGGCCGCATTGAAAACCGCAAGTACTTTACTCTTAATTGGTTAGAGCCAATCGATTACGATGATCCAGAGATCGCATTCATGCTTTCAGATATGTATCTCAGTGAAGCAGAGCGCTACTACAACCGTAGAGAAGTAGACACGCGCTTGTTGTACTTCGACTACTACTGGATTGACTACAAAGAAGCAGCTCGCAGAGGTAAAGTCATTACAAAGTCTATCGATGCACGCAAGACCTACTCTTACGATAGCCTAGATAAAGAAGCAGATAACACGCTTTATCAAAGATCTCGTCGTGAGCCACTAGGTAAAGATTACAAATCTAATGACCTACACCGCTCTACGCTAATGACCATGGATCAAAACACAAACAAAGTGTGGGTCGATACTTCTGTTTACACAGAACAGTGGTCAGAATTTAGCAAGCTCAACGATACAAGCATGTTGAAAGGTACTATTCTACAGAACCCTGGTCAAGACCTCGACCTCGGATTCACGAATAGTAAAGGAGCTCATAATGCTATCCGTGGGCATACAGATCGTTCGCGCTTCATTATCAAAGAACGCATTAATGTATACCCTGATACGCTTTGTTGGGTTAGAGACTTTACTTATTCCAACAAGTCTGCTATGGCCCAGAATTATTTCTGGAACACAGCCTACGACAACTATCCTGTTGTTGGCGTAACATGGTCTCAAGCTAAAGCATTCTCAGTATGGCGCACACAGATTTTCCATTCATGGCTTCAGTCTAACGGCGATTTATTTGTTAATGACTTCCGTTTACCAACAGAATCTGAGTGGGAGCGCGGCGCCAGAGGAGATCTCGACAACATGCAGTACCCTTGGGGTGGTCCATACATCAGAAACTCTAGTGGTTGTTTCCTTGCTAACTTCAAACCAATGCGCGGTCGTTATTTTGAAGATGGTGGTTTCTACACAGTAAAAGTGTACAGCTACAACCCTAACGGTTTCGGACTTTACTGTATGGCTGGTAACGTAGCAGAATGGTGTTCTACAGCTTACGATGAATCTACTTATGAATTTGCCCACGATATGGCTCAAGACTATGAGTATGATGCCAAAGATGGTGAAGCACCAGTTAAAAAACGCAAAGTGCTCCGCGGTGGTTCTTGGAAAGATGTAGGTTACTACCTCATGAACGCTACCCGTACTTATGAATATCAAGATACTGCCAAAAGTTATATTGGTTTCCGTAACACCATGACACACTTAGGTCGTGGAGGTAAAGATATCGAGCAAGAAAATGGCGAAGAGATTCAAACAGATATTATCCTAAACTAAACTATAAACTATAATTCAATTAATTTCTAAATTCTAAAAACAAAAATTATGAGTGGTAATGGTGGATTTTTTGCTTCACGCAAGTACAAATTAATTACAAAGTATGTAACCGGATACGGTGCCTCTGTGGTAATTCTTGGTGCACTATTTAAAATCATGCACTGGCCTGGTGCTGACCAAATGTTGATCGTTGGTCTTATTACTGAATCCTTAATCTTTGCATTTATTGCAATGGAGCCACTACATGAAGAAGTTGATTGGACGCGCGTATTCCCCGAATTAGGCGTTGAAGAAAATAACGACGAAAATCGTTTATTACCACTCTTGAAAAAAGGTGGAATGGGCGGCGGCGGCGGTGCTGCTGACCAACTTGCTAAAGAGTTGGACAAAGCAGGTATCGACCAAGCTTTGCTCGCTAAATTGAAAGACGGTATGTCAAACCTTGCTGACAACGCTAAGTCATTAGGTGCAATTTCAACAGCTGCAGGTGCAACAGATTCTTATGTTAAAAGTTTGGAAACTGCTTCAGAAGGCTTAAATAAATTGACTGAGCAATATGCAACATCTGCAAGTGCAATCGCTGGTATCGCTGGTGAGGGTCAAGGAAACTTCGGAGCAGAGATGCAAAAATTAGGTCAAAACCTAGGTGCCCTTAACAACGTTTACGAGCTTCAATTGAAGTCTTCGCAAGACTATCTAGAAAGCATGCAACAAATGAGCAGCCTTCAAGAAAATATCAAGTCAATTATGGCAGACCTTTCTGCTTCTGCAAAAGATACGGCTTCTTACCGTGAAAACATGGCCATGTTGTCTCAAAATCTTACTGATTTGAACAACGTTTATGGTAACATGTTGCGTGCGATGAGAGGTTAATCCCTTTCTTTAAAAGTTTATTTAGTAGTAACAAATTAAAAATTAAAGAAAATGGCAGGTGGTAAGGAAACCCCAAGACAGAAGATGATCGGTCTCATGTACTTGGTATTGACTGCACTTCTTGCGTTGAACGTGTCTAAGCAAATTCTCGATGCCTTTGTAGCCATCGAAGACAACATTCAACGAGGAAGTATTACACAATATGATCGCGGTGAGACCGCAAAAGGTTCTTTGATTGAAGAGCTATCTAGCGTGACCAAAGACGAAGCTGGTCGTGCAAAAGCTGAGAAAATCAAGAAATATCTTGGGATGATTGAAAAGATCGACAAAAACGTTGGTGAATTCATCAAATACGTCGATGATCTCAAGATAGAAATGATTGGTATAGTAGAAGGACCAGAAAAGGTGAAGACTGCTAAGCCAAATGACAAAGAAAGCATTGTTTGGAAAAAATACGATCCAAAAACACCATTGCTTCCTGCTCGTTTGTATCTTCAAGCTATTCAGCAAAAAGAAAACTTCGATACGCCAATGCACGAAATCGTCGGTTCTGAAATCTCTAAAATTGACCCAACTAAAAAAGGGAAGAAATTATGGGAGTTGTATAAAGGCTTGCGTTCTTCTATCGTAGAAATTGCTGGTAATTACCGCGAAGGAGAAAAGAATCAATGGAAACTAAAAGTTAAAGAAATCAATTCTTACAAAGATTTCCAAGATTTAGAAGATCAAATCGTTAAAATGTTCAAAGCTCCAGGAAACAAAGTAAATCCGGAAGATATGGAAGCACTTCTTTCGATTTATCAGGAATTGACGAAGCAAGAATTTGCTGATCACCACGAGGCAAAAAATATCCATTGGTTGGGTCGTACATTTGACCACGCTCCATTGGTAGGTGCTTTGGCTTCATTAAGCTCTATGCAAAACGAAATTTTAGCAGCACGTGCTAAAGCCGTTAACTTGCTCAAATCTAAAGTCACAACGGGTGAATTCTCATTCAACAAAATCCAGCAATTGGTGAGTGGTCCTGGTGTGGCAACTGCAGGAGAAGAAGTAGAGTTATTGGTAACAATGGCTGCTTACGATTCTGATAAAAATCCGGTTGTAACTTCTAGTACTGGGAACGTTGAAGTCAAAGATGGTATCGGACGCATTAAGATGAAGGCCGGAATGACAGACATGACCGTAAACGGTAAAGTAACGATCGTCAACAAATCTGGCGTTCCTTACTCTCGTGACTGGGAATGGAAAGTGGCGGTTGTAAAAGCGCAAGGTTCAATATCGCTTCCTGAAATGAGTGTATTGTACAAAGGTTGGAATAATAAAGTAGTTCCTGTTGTTGCCGGTGCGGTAAGTTCTTCAATCACCGTAGATGGTGGTTCTGCAACTAAAGCAACCTGGACAGACGAATCAGGAAATCGTTACGAAGGATATTATGTTACCGTTACCGGTGCAACTAAGTTTGTAACCATTGGCTTGAATGGTAAAGATAAAGATGGAAAAACCAAATCTTTTGGTAAGTTTAAGTACAAAGTAAAACCTTTCCCTAAAGCACAATTACAAGGAACAACTATTTCCAAAACAACAGGTTTCAAAGCCGTTGTTTCTTTGGGTGCAGATAGTCCGTTTACAGGTGTAAGCTTTACAGTTGTTGGTGGTTCTGTGGTTATGGGTAACGATGAAGTTCCATTCTCTGGTGACCGCATACCTGCCGCTGCAATCGCGAAAATTAAAGCTGGTAAACGAGTAGCTGTCGATGTTACTTACAAAAGAAACGGAGGTCCAATAGAAGTTGCTTCAGGAGTTCTTAAAGTTGTTCCTTAATCGGAAATAAATTAAAACTAACGCTTATGAAAAATGTATTGTTTGCCCTAGCTTGTTCAGTTGCAATATCTGCAACTGCTCAAGATCGTCCTCAACGCGGACCTTATAATACATTGCCTGGGGGTGTCGTTGATGGTGTTGCCATTCAAGATGAAGTTCCCGTAAGAGCTAAGGTAGAGTATGAATATGTCCGTGCAAATGACGTCACTTGGCAGAAACGTGTTTTTTCGCGTATCGATTCTCGTGAACTCATGAACCACGACATCTTTTTGCCTTACGACTCCTTTGAAAACGATGGTGTCGGATCTTCATTCCGTCCGACAAGTGCGGCGGATATCGACGATCCAACCTGGAATAAAGATCAAAGCAGATGGTCGTTATGGACAATCATTCTACGACACGTAATGCTCGGTGACCTCACTGTTTATCGTGTTGCTTCAGATCTTTATCCGACAGCAGAAGATGGTTATTCTTTTAAATACCCAATCGCTCGTCAAGGTCAGAATGATTATTTTGAAGTAAAAAGCTATGAATCTGCCATCAATGGTTTGGTAGCATCAGGCGGTTTGGGTCCTAAACTTCGCATCTATCGTCCAAATTCGGAAGATACCATGGATGTTATTAAAACGGATCAAACACTTCAAGAGTATTTAGATTCTTTGCGCCCAGATTCAGATTATGAAGAATTAATGGCGATCGATTTGGAGTCTTTCAATAAGTGGTGGAATATGGCCACTGTGAATAGCCCGGTACGTCGTGACGCAATTAAGCGTTTTGTCCCTTCAAATAATATTGTTGCATACCACATCAAAGAAGATTGGTATTTTGACAAAGAGCGTTCAATCTTAGACAAACGCATTATTGCGATTGCTCCGGTTGCCCGTTATGCACGTCAAGCATCTGAAGAAGAAGAAGGCAGCGGCCCTGTTGAACGCGGGGAATTGTTAGTCTACGATGAATCAGGAAAAGCTTTTCTTTTCAGCCCTGCAGAAAATGAGTTTGTAGAATATACTGAGCCGGTAGAGGAGCACGAAATGTTCTGGTTGTATTTCGATGAACTACGCAACGTGATTGTAAACTATTACGTTTATAACGATCAAAACGACGCACAATGGATGTCATTCGATGACCTCTTCTGGAAGCGTAAGTTTTCATCTACAATCTATCGTGTTTCAGACAAGTTTAACCGTGAGATCGAGGATTACAAATATGGTGTTGATGCTTTGTATGAAGCAGAAAAAGCCAAAGAAAAGATTCGCGATTGGGAACACAACCTCTGGCATTTCTAAGAAAGTTGAAATATTAAAAAGCCCCGTTGAAAAGCGGGGCTTTTTTCGTTTATTTTTGTATCGTGAAGTGGATAGGAAATCGCATCAGTTTTAATGACCAAAAGGACAAAACTACAATTGTTATTGATCCTTCCAAAAATGCCTGGATTTCAGCAATAATGGGTGCTTGGTTAGGCATGTGGTACGCCATCGGCGGAACCGTTATTTGGGCTTTGAATGTTATGAAATTAAAGAATCAGGAGGAGCTTATCTTATGGATTTTCTTGGTCTTTTGGCTTTATTATGCTTGGCGCGTTACCATGAGTTTTTTTTGGAACATACGCGGTCAAGAGTATATCAAAATAGATAACGACGCATTCTATCTTAAAAAGTCGTTTTTGTACTTTGGCAAATCTGTCCCTTATTACTTTGAGAACATCAAGAATTTAAAATTTGAAATACCTAAAGAAGGAAGTTTTCAGGCCATTTGGGAAAGTTCACCCTGGATCAACGGAGGTGAAAGATTTGAGTTCGATTATTTTCATCAAAAAGTACGCTTCGGTAGAAAACTCAATGAGAAAGAAGCCAAGCTATTATATCAATTGATTTCTAAAAAAATAAAATCCTGATGTACGGCAAAATTAAAACATTTCTTTCGAACGAATTAACGCAAATTGAACAGAATGGTTTGCTCAAAAAAGAGCGAATCATCACGTCTCCTCAAGGTGCCAATGTAAAAGTGAGTACTGGTGAAGATGTCGTCATTATGTGTGCAAATAATTATCTTGGTCTTTCCTCGCACCCAGAAGTGGTGCAAGCTGCCAAAGACGCCCTTGATACACATGGTTATGGCATGTCTTCGGTTCGCTTCATTTGTGGCACGCAAGATATACACAAAACGCTTGAACGCAAAATTGCTGAGTTTTATGGCACTGAGGATACCATTTTATATGCGGCTGCATTTGATGCAAACGGAGGGGTTTTTGAACCATTGTTTACAGAAGAAGACGCGATCATTTCCGATGAGCTCAATCATGCTTCAATTATAGACGGTATTCGTTTGTGTAAGGCCGCTCGTTACCGATACAAACATTCAGATATGGCGGACCTTGAAGCGCAACTTCAAGCAGCGCAAGCGCAACGCCACCGTATTATTGTAACAGATGGTGTGTTCTCTATGGACGGTGATCTTGCCAAAATGGATCAAATTTGTGCTTTGGCAGATAAATACGATGCTTTGGTCATGACTGATGAGTGCCACTCAGCTGGTTTTATAGGCAAAACAGGCAGGGGTGTACCTGAGTATTTTGGTGTAATGGATAAAGTGGATATCGTTACGGGAACCTTGGGTAAAGCACTTGGAGGCGCCATGGGTGGTTACACTACAGGTAAAAAAGAAGTCATTGAAATGCTACGCCAACGTTCAAGACCGTATTTGTTCTCCAACTCACTTTCACCTGCAATTGTAGGTGCTTCAATCAAGGTATTTGATTTATTGAGTGCAACTACCGAACTTAGAGACCGTTTAGAGGCCAATACAGCTTATTTTAAAGAAAGAATAGTTGCCGCTGGATTTGATATCAAGCCAGGTGGCTCTCCAATAGTACCAATTATGCTATATGATGCAGCGCTCTCTCAAGAGTTTGCCAATCGCTTGCTTGCAGAAGGAGTCTATGCAATCGGCTTCTTTTATCCAGTCGTTGCTAAAGGACAAGCGCGCATTAGAACTCAAATCTCGGCTGCTCATACTCAAGCAGATCTCGACAAAGCTATATCAGCATTTATTAAGGTCGGCAAGGAATTAAACGTCATTTAATTCACTACTTTAGACATATTTCTGCATATAAACTTTCCTTATATTTGTCATATGGCAAAATTGGGAAGTCTCCTGTTTTTATTACTCATTCAACTTTTTGTTTTAAAGGTTGTATGCACCGGTTTGTTGCCTATTTTCAAAACCGACCAACAGGTATGTGTTTTGGAAGAAAGTCAAGAAAATGAAGAGTCCGACGACAACTATGAATTCAAGTTTTTGGATGAATATTTTGAATGGACTCATCTTACAACCTTACATCAATCTATTCATTTCAGTCAGTCAAATGAATTAGATACCTACTTCAATGCTCAATTAGTTTTAGGATTCCACAACCAATCTTTTAAGCCACCATGTGATTAATGATTTGATTTTTATTCATCTCATTTATTTTATCATATGGTTTCATTTTTCAAATACTGGAAACAAGATCTTCCGGCAGCTTTAGTTGTTTTTTTAGTCGCTTTGCCCTTATGTTTAGGGGTTGGCTTGGCCTCTACCAATGTCATTGGTATGAATGGTCTACCTAATGTAATGTCGGGTATTATCGCTGGTGTTATTGGTGGGGTCGTCGTTGGTGTATTTTCTGGTTCAAGGCTAGGAGTTTCGGGGCCAGCCGCGGGTCTCATTACCATTGTATTAGCAGCACTGCACGATCTCGGTTCTTTTGAAGCTTTCTTACTCGCTTTAGTGTTGGCAGGCCTTATTCAATTTATATTGGCATTCGTGGGCTTTGGTTTATTGGCAAACTACGTGCCTACCGCTGTGATCAAAGGAATGCTTGCTGCAATCGGAATCACGTTAATTCTCAAAGAAATACCACACTTACTGGGTTACGATAAGGATTATTTCGGCGATGAGTCTTTTTGGCAATTTGATGGGCATAATACATTCTCAGAATTGTTCTATGCCTTGAATGCATTTGAGCCCGGAGCCATTATTTTGGGATTTTTAGCCCTTTTTATATTGTTGACATTTGATTCGAAATGGATCAAAGCCAAAAGTTGGTCCATGTATATTCCAGGGGCTTTGGTTGTTGTGGTCCTGAGTATTTTCATGAACGAGTTCTTTCTTGGACCTCTTCAAGTATCAGGCGTACACATGGTAGAAGTTCCTCACTTGGCTTCTATGGAGCAATTTAAAATGATTTTTCATCGTCCAGATTGGATGCAAATTTCCAATTCAAAAGTATGGGTCATTGCCATTACGTTAGCGCTAGTAGGTAGTTTAGAAACACTGTTGAGTTTAGAGGCCACAGATAAATTAGATCCGAAAAAACACAAGACCAATCCACATCGGGAATTAAAAGCACAAGGTATAGGCAACCTGTTAAGTGGACTTATAGGCGGCTTACCAGTTACCCAAGTGATTGTCAGGAGTTCTGCCAATATAGCCGCAGGAGGGCAATCCAAATTAGCTGCAATCATGCATGGGGTATTGCTATTATTTTCTATACTTTTTCTAAGTTCCTTACTCAATCTTATCCCTTTGGCAGCTTTGGCAGCGGTTTTGGTTTTAGTGGGTTACAAACTTGCAAAGTGGTCGTTGTTTGTCGAAATGTATCAAAAGGGTCTTTCTCAATTTATTCCATTTATAGTCACGATTGCAGCGGTACTCTTCACAGATCTACTGAAGGGAATAGGGATTGGTATTTTGGTCGCCATCTTTTACATCCTGAAAAGAAACTTTGAGAATCATTTTACTAAAGAAGAAAATACGCATGAATTCAGGTTAATTCTATCCGAAGAAGTTACATTTCTCAATAAAGGTGGCATTTTAAAAGCCTTAAATGAGAACATGCAAAAACACATAGTTATTGATGCCACTCGAACGAAAAGCATCGATATCGATGTGCTCGAGTCATTAAAAGAATTCAAGTTCAATGCTGAACAAGAGGGTCGTCAGCAAATCACCTTTATCAATTTATAATGGAAAATTTCTATAACCAGTTATTGGAAAATAACAAAACGTGGGTAGCCAGCAAGCTGGCTAAAGACCCCAATTATTTCAAGAAATTGTCAGTTGGGCAAAAGCCTCCGGTGCTTTGGATTGGTTGTGCAGATAGCCGTGTCCCTGCAAATGAAATCATTGGAGCTGAGCCTGGAGAAGTTTTTGTACATCGCAACATTGCAAATATGGTGGTGCATTCTGACATGAATATGTTGTCTGTACTGGATTATGCTGTCAATGTTTTACAAGTGAAGCATATTATCGTTTGTGGTCATTACGGTTGTGGAGGTGTTCAGGCAGCAATGACCAACAAACATATTGGTTTAATTGACAACTGGATCCGTCATATCAAAGACGTATACCGCTTGCATCGTCAGGAACTAGATGCCATCAATGATGAAACGAAGCGCTTTGATCGCTTTGTGGAATTGAATGTTTTCGAACAAGTACTTGATTTAGGTAAAACGTCAATTGTTCAAGCAGCATGGGAAAGAGGGCAGGACGTCCATGTGCATGGTTGGGTTTATGATATTCACGACGGCATGATCAAAGATTTGTTGGTTACATTAAAAGACAACCAGACACTCAGCGATGTCTACAAGTTGGATTTATAACAAACACCATAATAACTGATCGCTACCCTCTATTAATTGATTAATTTCGTTTCATGGAATTATTCATTATTGTTTTATTGGTACTGATCAATGGTGTCTTCTCTATGTCTGAAATGGCCTTGGTGAGCTCCAAGCGCTATAAGCTTGAGAAAGCCAGTAAAAGAGGAAACAAAAAAGCACGAAAAGCGCTCGAACTTTCGGAAAAACCCACCCGCTTTCTTTCAACCGTTCAAATCGGCATCACGTTAATTGGCATCTTACTCGGGGTATATTCAGGAGAAAACCTGACCAACGACTTCATTTCTCTTCTCAACACATTCCAAAGTATAAAACCCTACAGTGAAGAGCTTGCCACTGGGATCATCGTTGTTCTCATTACTTATTTTTCTATCGTACTAGGAGAGCTAGTCCCGAAAAGAATTGGAATGGCTTATCCTGAAAAAATCATCACGTTTATGGCAGCGCCCATGCAATTTTTGGCGCTACTCACTGGGCCATTCGTTTGGTTACTTACCGCAACGAATAATTTGTTTGTACGTATGCTCGGTTTGAATGATACCACAGACCAAGCTGTATCAGAGGAAGAAATCAAATCGATTTTAAAAGAAAGTGCACAGGGTGGAGAAATTCAAGACATCGAGCACTCTATTGTAGAACGCGTATTTGAACTCGGAGACCGCAAAGTTAAATCTCTATTCACGCACCGTAGCGAAGTTGTCTTTTTCAAAGAAAGCGATTCTTGGCAAGAAATTCGTCAAAAAATCGACGAAGAAAAACACTCTGCTTATCCTGTCACCTCTACCAATGATCTAGATGACATCACTGGCATTATCTTACTCAAAGATTTGTTTGGCGGTCATACAGAGCAAGACTTCAAAGTGACCAACTACATCAAAGAGCCCATCTATTTCAATGAGAATACTAGTGCGTATCAAGTGCTTGAATCATTTAAAAACGAAGGCAACCACTACGGTATTGTAGTCAACGAATACGGCTCAGTACAAGGAATCATCACCATGGATGACATGCTAGACGCTTTGGTCGGAGACGCCACGGAGCACTACCAAGATGAATACAAAATCGTACAACGTACAGAAGACACTTGGTTGGTAGATGGTCAATATTCGATCTTTGACTTTGAGAAGTATTTTGATGTGCTCGTTACGGACGAACTGAATACCTATGCCACCGTTGCCGGCTTGTTTATTTCCAGAAAGAATGAAATTCCGGAGGTAGGCGATACCCTCATTGTCGATCAGTTGCAATTAGAGGTTGTCGATAAAGATGGCCCGCGCATAGATAAACTAATGGTTAAGTTACTAAAGAAATAAATGTGGTCTCGCCAGGAATCGAACCTGGATCAAACGTTTAGGAAACGCTTATTCTATCCGTTGAACTACGAGACCAATTTGTTTATTTCTTGCCAGACTTGCTGTGCCGCAAAATCCCAATTGAAGTCCAAAACACGTTGCTTTCCATTCTCTACTAATTGGGTTTGCAAAGCTACGTCATTTTTCATTTTCTTCATGCCGTTGGCAATCGAATGTATATCGAAAGGGTCCACAAATAATGCGGCATTTGCTGCAATTTCTGGTAAACAACTTTGATCGCCTGCAATAATTGGTGTTTGAGCTGCCATTGCTTCGGCTAGTGGCATGCCAAAGCCTTCAAAATAAGGGACATAAACAAAAGCACATGCTGCACCCATGATCTGTGCAAGTGCAGCGGTGTCGACATGCCCAAGAAATTGAATGCGATCTGTAAATTTGGGATTGATTTTGACGACTTGGTTTTTCCACATAGCGGCTCCTACAATGACCAAGTTTGTGGTGTCGTCTGATTTTGCAAATTCTTGAAAGGCCTCTAGCAAGCGATGTATGTTTTTTCTTGGATGCAGCGAACCTACAAATAAAAAGTACGGTTGATGGAAGCCAAATTGCTGCTGAATTTTTTCTTTTTCTTGATTTGATATGGGTTTGTATAGTGTATTGACCCCATTGTAAACGACACTTATTTTTGCTGCAGGTATATGATAACTCGAGATGATATCTTCTTTAGTGGCATTCGAAACAGTAATAATTTGATCTGCTGTTTTGGCGAAGAGCGGAAAGTATTTTTTGTAATACCAGGCCACCCACTTGGGGAGGTCTTGCGGAAAATGTTCAAAATTGAGGTCGTGAATAGTAGCGAGAACAGGTGTCTTTGTGCCAAGCGGGAACATGCCATCTGGAGTCCAAAAAACATCTAATTGATCTTTTTTAATGGCTCTTTTTAAGCGCCATTGAAACCATATGATGTATAAAAATGGATGTCTGGTCGGCGGGAAAATACTTTTGCAAATGACATTTGAACCAAAACTAAATTGTGGGTCAACGGGTCGGTCAAAGTAGAGGATGAAGGTCTGTTCTGGATGCGCTGCGGTCATACGTTGAACCAACTCAAGGGTATAGTTGCCAAAACCCTCCATTTTTTGACCTAGTAAAGACCTCGTGTTGATTCCGATGCGCATGTTAAAATTGCAAGATGTAATTGCTCGCCTTCTCTTCTTTTATAGTAGTAGCAGGGCCATGACCACAATAAACTATAGTTGAGTCGGGAAATTGAAAGAGTACTTCAAAAATGCTCTTTTTAAGGGTAGTGAGATCCCCTCCTGGTAAATCTACCCGACCAAAGCTTCCTTTGAATAGAACATCTCCGTTGATTACAAATCCGCTGTCGTGGTAAAAAACAACATGCCCGGGGGCATGCCCAGGCGTATAGAAAACCTTGAACTGTAAGTTTCCAAATTGCAGGATTTGTTGGTCATTGAGCGCGTATTCAGGTGTAGCGACCTCTTTGTAATTTTCAAACCCATAAACATGTGCATAGCTCTTGACGGATTCCCAAGTAGGATGGTCAGCAACATGAAGGTAGGCTGGAGCTTTAAATTTATCAAGGCAAAACGACGCACCTAAAATGTGGTCGATGTGTGCATGGGTAAATAGAATTGCCTTTACCTCTAAAGCATTTTCATTCATATAAGCAAAAAGTGCAGCCTCCTCTTCTCTTGTATAGCAACCAGGATCAAAAATTACGGCGTCTGAGCCATTAGAGACCACAAAAGTGTTTTCTTGAAAGGCGTTGAATGAAAAGGCTTGAATTTGAACAGACATGTTTCAAAGTTACGGCAATTCTGCTTCAACGAAGCAAGTTGACGTGTCCGGTCAGTATTTCTTTTCGATTTTGGTAATCGGTATATTTGATTTTCCAGGTGTAGGTACCGTCTTGACAAGGTCGGAAATTGTACGTGCCATCCCAGTAGTCTTTGAGATCGGTAAATTGATAGATGAGTTCGCCCCAACGGTTGTATATACTAACTTCTACTTCTAGGAAATTACCACCGACAACCCTGAAATACTGATTAAACATGTCTCCGTCTGGGGTAAATGTATTGGGAACGTAAAAGAAAGGATCATAATAGATATTGACTTGGCTTTGAGCAGTACAGCCATTTTGGTCGGTAAAGTAAACAGAATAAATAGCGTTTTGATTGGGTGCAACCGTGGTGAATTGGCAGTTTGCGCATGATACTTCGTCTGATGGTGACCATAAAAATGCGCCTGGGCCAGATGGGTCGGCTGTAAGTTGAATGACATCGCCTTGTAGGGCAAAGATATCAGGGCCAGCGCTCACAAAGGCAGGTTGATATAAGTTCACTTGTACGTATGCAGAGTCTTGACAACCTTGCGCATCGGTTCCGATGACCATATATGTGGTGTTGAATGGAGGTAGGACACTCACTTGCGCTCCATTTGCACTCGTTCCATTTGCCGCAGGGCTCCACTCGTAATAAAGTGCGCCACTAGCCCAAAGATTGGCAGGTCGTCCCGGGCAAACGATGGTGTCGTTTCCGGCCCAAATTTGTGCGGTAAGGATCGAGACCCACACAGAATCGGTTTCGGTTCCGCAACTATTTGTTACATCTACATAATAATATTGACCAGTAATGGGGCTGATTTGTACAGTAGGATTATTTGCGCCTATTAAATCATTGTTTGGATACCAAAAATAGCTTGTGCCACCGCTTGCGGTAAGGGGCATGGCGTTTCCATAACAAAGCGCCACGCTATCAATCAGTTGTGGAACAGGTGGATTATTGAACACCGAAATAGTAATCGAGTCTTGGGCCGTACAACCAATATTGGAGGTTGTGGTGGCTGTGTAAGTGATGTTACTTTGAGGAGTAGCGATGACATTTGAACCCGTTGTGGTGTTTAAGAAAGAACCCGGAGACCAGCTTATATTGCCACTTGCAGTTGCGGTAATTGGCACGCTTTCTCCAATACAAATGGTGGTGTCATTGGGTAGGGTAATGCTCGGAATACTGACGTTTAGGATGACTTCAAGGGTGTCAGAGCCGCAAGAATCGGCAACAATTACCGAAAATGTAGTGGTTGTAAAAATTGTTGCGGTAGGTGTCGGGCTACTCGGATCGTCTAGCACATTGGCTGGTGACCAAGTATAGGTACTGCCACCAAAGGCTTCTAGTTGATAGGTGTCTCCGGCACATATACTGGCAGTAGGTTGTATGGCGCCTGCAGTAAATGCACCGATGTTGACCGTTACGGTAACAGAATCGGGTGTAAAACAACCTGTAGAATCAAATGCCACTAGAAGCACATCGTAGGTACCGGGTGTGGTATAAGCGTGAATAGGTTCGTATGCAGTGGAGGTGTTTCCGTCGCCAAAATCCCAGAAAAATGAGTTGGCATTTTGAGAGTTGTTATCGAAGAAAACGCTTTGAGGAATACAAATGAGTGGGGCAGGTTGGGCTGCTATGGCTTCAATTGTGCTGAGCTCAAATTTAAAACATGCAAGATTGCAATTTGAACTTTGGTTTGTTGGTGACCATGAACCAGGGGTACTGGTAAAGCCGAAGTCATTGCCGCCACAGGCGCCACAAACGGCGTGGTAAATGCGCCCCTGGTTGTCAAAACGAGAGGTTCCACCATCTACGTGATTTGAACTACTGTTGATTCCGCCCATAAAAGTGGCATATTTGAGCGCACTCGCATCTTGATCTAATACGGCAATATAAAAATTAGAACCGTTTGTATTGAGTTGATACGCATCTAGGGTAACCGGGAAATTGTTGGTAGTAGAAAAACTCGCTTGCCCATATAGCTGATTGAGCTGGCCACCCCATCCTGCTAAATAAATATCATAACAATCAGAAATCAAAAAGGCAGTTGGAGAGAGCTCTACATTACCCGTAGAGGCGCCAATCATGGTGGTCCAGCTAGGGGTGGATAGGTCTTGGGTGTATTTGCGTAAGAATTGACCAGAATTGGCATTTCCGTAGCAACCAGGTGTAATTGCCCATGAAGATTGCGATTGCCCATATACATAAACTGCATTATCTACATCAGTGCGCACAAAATAGGTTTGATCGTATTCTGATTGACCCATGTAGGTTCCTGATTGCATTGCGCCAGTAGTCGCGTTTATTCGTATCGCATAGCCATCTGCGCTTCCTCCGTTGAAGGTTAGGTCGTGTCCGCCGGCAATTGCCAAAGAGCTAGAGGTGGTACCTCCTGCAACATAAACACTTCCGTTGGAGCCAGTAGTGATCGAGTTGCCTGATTCAGCTCCGCTGCCTCCAAAGTAAGTACTCCATTGCAACTGAGATAATCCTGAATTCATCTTGAAAATGACGGCATCTTGGGCCCCGTTTAAAAGACCTTGAAATGCACCTACCGTCGGGAAGTTTGTAGAGGTGGTGGTACTTGAAACGTATACGTTTTGGTTGGCGTCAAGTACAATTTCACCTCTAAACTGGTCTCCGTAGTTGTAAAACAAACTTGCTGCATTGAGACCGTCGGTGCTTGTTCCACCCACATATGTGGAAGAAAGTAGTGCGGTTCCATTTGGATTAAAGCGCGCAATATAGATATCTGATCCATTGAACTCAAGTGAGTTTTGCAATTGATAAGGCCCTCCGTTAAACGTGTTGTCAAAGGATTGCCCAGCCATGGGAAAGTTAGTAGATGACGTTACACCATAAACATATAGTTCTCCGTTAGGAGCGCAAACGATACTGTGTGGCGTTTCGTTCCCTGAACCTCCGAGATAGGTTGAATAGAGGAGGGCTGTACCTGATGCATTGAATTTGGTAATCCCGACATCCATTGGAAAGGTTCCGGTTCCCGAATTATAAGTTGCATCAAAAGCTCCGGCGGAACTCGGGTATCCAGAACCAAATACAATGCCTCCTCCAAATAAGTTTCCATTAGCATCTGGTGTGGCGGTAAAGCCCCAGTTGTCGGCAGGAGAGCCGGTAAAGGTTGAGAATGTCAGGCTGGGGTCTATGTAAAGTGGTAAATTGGGGTTGTAGTTTGCGCCAACTTGGAAAGAAATGACGTTTTTATCCAATGTAAATTGAATAGCGACTTCTTCTTTTTGTGTTGCTGAAATGAGATTCCATGCTTTAGGAGCGCTGTAGGTAATTTCGCCAAAGCGATGTGTGAGGTGCAGTAGGCCTGACTCATCAATAAAAATAGAGTCGGCGCCGGTAATTGCGAAGTCGAGTTCGTGGAGATCAGCTAAAGGATTGAGCTGAAGATGAAAGGCGAATTGCTGATCGTCGGTAAGATAGTGTAGAGAGCCGTTTGGGAAATACCCATCTGCGTTCAATTTTTTAACACCATGAACTTTAGATTTCCATTTGCTTTGGTCGTTTCCAAGAAAATAATTGTGGTAGTGCTCACTTGAGTCTCTAGCGGTAAATGTTGTATTTTGTGCATGCACAAATCTTTGTTGAATGGCATGATATACCGTTGACTCATCATGATGCTCCTGCGCTTTTTCGTGGTCATGATTGTGAAAAGTGGCATTAGATAAAAAAAAGGTAAGGCCTTTTTGCTCTACATAAAGTCGTCCGGAAGAGAGTGGCATATTATACAATATGCGCTCATCCCATTGCCCATGATTGGGATACAACCAGAGGTCTTGGGCAAATGCCGTATGGAAAAACCCGAGTATAACAAGTAATCTTAGGACGTTCATCAGTTGAGTAAATTTAACACAAACGTGTACATTCTCAAAATAATAAACTATCTAAAAGCGAGAAGGTTGCCGAACACACAGAAAAAAATTGCGTTTGGTTAAAAAATGCTGTTTATTTGTCTTCCAAATTGCTTTGATAATGAAACTATCTGCCATCTTTTTCTTTGTTTTTGTCGCCTTCAACACTTTTTCAAGTTGGGCTCAGGATTATTCTCGTCTGAAAGTTTTTGCCAATGATTTAGAGCTCAATAAGCTTGCAAACCTTGGTGTTGCTGTCGATCATGGCATTCGCAAAGAGGGTGTTTTTTTCATTTCTGATTTTTCTAAAGAAGAACGTCAAATCATGGATTCCTTTGACTTTAATTACGAGGTCTTGATTGAAGATGTGCAGGCTTACTACATCGAGGAGCTCAATAAACCAGCATCCAAAGAGGGCGCGGCGTTGAAGAATACAGCTTGTACAGGTTCGGGCAATGGGGGCTCTATATTTACGCCTTCAGTCCCTACTCATTTCAATTTAGGTACCATGGGGGGTTATCTCAAATATGAGGAAATGCTTGCTGAACTCGACGAAATGGTGGCTACTTATCCGAACCTCATCACTGCCAAAGCGCCAATATCGACGTTTTTAACCGCTCAAAATAGACCACTATACCATGTTCGTATTTCCGACAATCCAAACGTCGACGAAAGCGGTGAGCCGAAAGTGCTTTATACGGCCATCCATCATGCTCGTGAGCCCATGAGTCTCATGGAAACCATCTTTTTTATGTGGTATGTGTTGGAAAACTACGGTACTAATCCAGAAGTCACCTATTTAGTGAACAACATGCAATTGTATTTTGTGCCTTGTATCAATCCAGATGGTTACGTTTACAACCAAACGACCAATCCAAATGGAGGTGGAATGTGGCGTAAAAATCGCCGCCTGAATTCAGGCGGGTCATATGGAGTTGACTTGAACCGCAACTACAGCTACGGTTGGGGAACAACCGGAACTTCATTTACTCAAACGAACGAAACGTATTGTGGCACTGGAGCATTCTCAGAGCCAGAGACCCAAGCCATGCGTTGGTTGGTACAAAACAATAAGTTCGTCACAGCATTTAACGCGCACACCTATGCCGAAGACATCCTCTTTCCTATAGGAACTACAACGGCAGAATTTGCCCCACACCATAATTACTTCCAAGAGTATACCAACATCATGGTAGAGAATAATGGGTATACCGCTATGAAGAGTTCTGCGTTGTATCCTGCATCTGGCGATTCAGACGATTACATGTACAAGGTTGATATCGGTGTTGGGCTAAAAGACACCATGTTTGTACATACCCCAGAGGTAGGTACGGCTTTTTGGCAACCGTCTTCTGAAATCATCCCAACTTGTCAAGAAATGGTGTATCCTAACCTTATTTTAGCACATGTTGCCGGGATTTACTACGTAACCACTGACCAAGACCCGAGTAATATTGCCACCCTAACGGGTAACTTCAATCATCAGGCCCGCAGACTCGGTCGCGAAAATGGAGCAGTAACAGTCAGTATTTTGCCTTTGCAGAATATCGTTTCAGTAGGCGCACCAGTTGTACATAATCTAGCGATTCAACAAAATGGCAACGCGGGTATTTCCTATACGCTCAATCCAAATATTCAGTTTGGCGACCAGATCAAGTATATTCTGCAAACCGACAACGGTTATTGGGTGAAAAAAGATACAATTGTAAAAACATATGGTTCTTTTACGCTTCAAGTTACCGAAAATGCGACTACCGCCAATAACTGGACCGGAAACTGGAACACCACCACCACCACTTTTGTCTCAGCTCCGCGTTCTTTTACAGATACCCCAACCGGTAATTACATCAATAATGCGAATACAACCTACACTTATGTACCAACCATTGATTTAACGAATGCGATAGCCGCAAAGCTCAACTTTTGGGCCAAATGGGATATAGAAGCAGATTACGATTTTGTGCAATTACAAGTTTCTACAGATAACGGTTCAACTTGGGTTGGTCAATGTGGTTTATATACTGTTGCTGGCAACTCCGCTAATGGTAGCGTTCAGCCAAATAACCAACCTGTTTGGGAAGGTACTCAAAGTACATGGGTGCAAGAAGAGATCCAATTGAGTGATTACTTAGGACAGGTCATTAAAGTGCGTTTTCAGCTGAAATCAGATGGTGGCACTCGTAAAGATGGTTTTTATTTTGATGATTTCTCCATCTATTACAATGAGGCTGGGCCTACTGTTGCGCCTTTAGCTCAATTCCAAGCGCCAGTAAGTTTGTGCAGCGGCACAACAGTTCAATTCACCGACCTCTCTCAAAATCTACCTACTACCTGGTTCTGGGATTTCGGCGACGGAACTACCTCCTCAGATCAAAATCCGAGTCACGTATTTGCTCCAGGTACCTACACTGTTGCGCTAACGGTAAGCAACGCCGCTGGCACCAATACAAGTACGCAACAAATTACAGTTCAAACTACTCCTGCCGTTGGACTCGCTATTGCCGATACCGATTTAGTACTATGTGCGCAAGAAGGACCAGTAGCCTTAAACGTGACGCCACAAGATGCAACAGTAAACGGTTTGGGTGTTAGTGGTCTTACATTTGATCCAACAGGCTTGGCGCTGGGGCCAATTACTTTAACAGCTACGGCTATCGATGTGAATTCAGGCTGTTCTGGATCTACAGAACTCACCATCATTATTGAGGATTGTGCGCAACTAGACAATATTACGGCCTTGAATTTCAATGTATATCCAAATCCAACATCCGGAATTCTTCAAATTGCAGACCTTTTACCCGAGACCCAATTACAGCTTTTTGATGCACAAGGAAAGCTCATCGGGACTTGGCTTTGCATGGCACAAAAAGAAACCCTTGAGCTCAATGTGAGCGAAGGTGTTTATTACCTAGAAGCCAATTGGAAAGGGCAGCAGCAGCGTACAAAAATTGTAGTGCTCGACTAATTAGCAATAAACTGCGCTATTCTATTCATGTAGTTCTGGTAGCCGGCCACAAAAGGTGTGGTTTCATGCTCGCCACCTGGCACTAAATACGACTCTTTATAACCAATTGTTTTGTGGACATAAACGGGTTGGCCATGGCTTTTAACCGTTAAGAAACTGTCGTCTTGTCCGTGTATCCAAAGTAGTGGAATACTGACCTTCTTGATTTCGGTGGCGTTGTCGATTTGTAAATCCACTAAAAATGACCCAGGCATAGAAAGCAAGCCGGCATCCTGAATCATCACTTCTGCCGAAGCAAATGGCGCTTCTAAAATGAGTTTGCTCGGCGCCAATGCATAAGCTGCCGGATGCGCTGCCACCTCGCAAGCAGCTGCTGAGCCCAGTGAGAAGCCAAAAATTACAAAGTGCTCATTGCTGACCCCTTGATCTTTGAGCCATTGAATAGCACGTGCCGTGGATCTGTACATATTTTCTTCGCTCGAAACCCCTTCAGATAACCCATAGCTCGGGTAATCGAACATTAAGACACCATAACGGCCTAACCCGCCTGTATTGGCATAAAGTTTTTGACGTGGCCAATAAAAATCCATGTGGTCTTTGTTGCCGTGGCAATAAAGAATGACGGTGTCGGTTGCAATTGTTTGCAAGTTACCAACGTAAATGGCGCTCATTTGCGCATTGCCTTCTTCGAGCCCGACTTCCATCTGGAACTGATGAATCAATGAATCTGGCACGTCAAACTGACCTCCTAAATCTAAAGTAAGCTCTCCTTGATAAGCGTCTAGCTGATAACTTTCTAGCTGACTTGGATTGAAAAGAAAGCTGTCTAGGCGCTTGCGACAAGAGACGGCCACGCCAAGCAATAAAATGGCAAATAGGATTTTTTTCATAGTTACAAGTGATAAGTGATGCCGAAATAGAGGCCTAGAGCTCCCTGATTTTGTAGCAAACTTGGATAGGGTACTACGATGTTTTGATTGGACTCTAGCGGTGCCAAAATTTTGAGTTCGGTTTGATAGCTCCATTTCGGTCGAATCCATTGATGACCAAATTGTAAACTCGGAATCCAGAGCTGCTCGTTTGGCCTACCTTGAGACTCCGTTCTGTAAAAGTCAAACCAATTAGAAACACCGGCATAGAAAAAATTATAGTTGCGGTGATATACAGCACACATTTTGTCTAATTTTTCAGGTTGCCATTGACGCCCATACTTGTAGTAATAATTGGCATCGAGTTGCGGCCAAACACGGTTAGCACCCGTATAAAAATCGATTAAAATATTCGTATTGAGTTGGCCCGAAACACCCATGCGGTCGGTGTGCCATAATTTTTGAGAAGCACCTAATTCAAACTGACCTACACCAAATGCCAGCGAGGTGAGGTGCAGGTTGCCAAAAACCGTCGTTTGATCGCTGAGACCGCGACCGTAACCAATTGAGCTGAAAGGTATGGGAATGGCGCCTATGCCTGGAATTTTTGCAACTGGGCCTCCAAAGTGACCACTCAGCACTTGCTCTCCTTTTTTTAGGGGTTCCACAAAGCGGGCCGGCGCACAAGACCATAAAATGGCTAGGCTGAGAATAAGAGATAGAATCGTTCGCATGTCCAAATATAAAAAGATTAACCATCCAAAATTCCTTACCTTTGTCTTATGTCTGGTTCGAGCTATGGTCATATTTACCGTCTTACCACTTTTGGGGAATCTCATGGTGTGGCAATAGGTGGTGTTATAGAAGGCTTCCCGTCTAATTTTCCTGTAGATATTACAGCAATTCAAAGTGCATTGAATCAGCGCAGGCCAGGGCAAAGTGCAATGGTTTCTCCGCGGCAAGAAGCAGATCAAGTTGAATTTCTATCCGGAATTTTTGAGGGTAAAAGCACTGGTGCGCCAATTGCTTTTCTGATTCAAAACAAAGACCAACATTCTAAAGACTACGAGGCGCTCAAAGCCGTTTACCGCCCTTCTCACGCAGATTATACTTACGAGCAAAAATACGGTAACCGCGACCACAGAGGTGGAGGTCGTAGCAGTGCCCGCGAAACCGCGTGTAGGGTAGTAGCAGGCGCGCTCGCCGCTCAAGTTTTGCAAAAATTGGGTGTTGAAAGCAGCTGCTATGTCGATCAAATAGGAACAATTCAACTCCCAGATGCAAAATGGTATTCATCTGCTCAAATAGAAGCTTCACCGCTGCGCTGCCCAGAACCTGAGTGCTCATTGCAAATGCAAACTTATGTATCGGAGCTCCAGTCACTCGGCGATACCACAGGTGGTTCGGTTCGTTGCATTTTAAAGGGAGTGCCTGCTGGTTGGGGAGAGCCTGTCTTTGATAAACTCCATGCAGAACTTGGAAAGGCCATGCTTTCGATCAATGCTGTCAAAGGCTTTGAGATTGGCAGTGGTTTTTCCGCAATTGCCATGAAAGGCTCTACGCACAACGATCTTTTCAATGCAGACGGCAGCACGCAAACCAATTATTCTGGCGGCATTCAAGGCGGCATCTCCAACGGTATGCCAATTAGTCTGCGCGTCGCTTTTAAGCCAGTGGCCAGTATTCTGCAGCCCCAAGAAACCTTACAAAAAGATGGTGCCTTGGCCTCGTTGCAAATTGAAGGCCGTCACGATGCTTGTGTTGTACCAAGAGCGGTGCCTATCGTTACCGCAATGGCTCATATCGTACTCCTTGATTTTTATTTAAGACAACAACGCAATACGCTTTTCTCATGATTCAACGCATTCAAACCGTTTACTTTATTCTCGTGATGCTCCTTTTATCATCATTGCTATCAGGGGTAGAAATTTTTGGATTTCCAACGGCGAAAAATTACCTTTCCTATTCCGTTTATGGAATTCAGCAATTCAAATCGGCAGCCTCTGCACCGCTTGGCAAAGCCGAGAACATACAAGGATCGCTACTTTTTTACTTTGTGATAGTCTTTGTGCTTTTCAATTACTTCGCCATGATGAAATACAAAAACCTGAAGAAGCAATTTAGATTAGCGCGCTTGGCTTTTCTAATTTATCTGATCGGATTGGTCTTGCTTCTTATTTTTGGAAGTGCGGGCCTATTCGTACCAAATGCAGTCGGTATTCAACTCGGCTGGGGCTATTATATTTCTGTGGTTGGCCTACCATTTTCTTACTTTGCTTTTAAAGGTGTCAAAAAAGACAAAGAAATCCTCGAATCTTTAGACCGCCTGCGTTAATATGAACTTTCTTTCTGTCGAACAACTCACCAAATCTTATGGTGAACGTCTTTTATTCTCTGAACTCACCTTTGGTATTGAACACGGCCAGAAAGTAGCGATCGTCGCTAAAAATGGAGCTGGTAAATCCACACTTTTACGGTGCTTGTTGGGCCTTGAGCCGCCAGATAGCGGCACCGTTACGTTTCGCAAAGAACTGCGCATTGCTTTTATGGAGCAAACCGAAGACCTCAATCCCGAACTCAGTGTACTTGACGCAGTTCTAGATCACGACCTACCAGAAATCAAACTGATCAAAGCCTACACCGATGCCTTGCAAGCCAACGACGAAGCCAAGCTTGGCGAGCTGTATCAGGCACTTACCGAACACCAAGCCTGGGATTTAGAAGTCAAGGTTCAGCAAATCCTATCTGTTTTAAAACTCAGCGGCCTAACGCAAAAAGTAGGCGAGCTTTCAGGAGGGCAAAAGAAAAGAGTCGCCTTAGCCAAAGTACTACTTTCAGAAGCAGAATTTCTCATTCTAGATGAGCCTACTAACCACCTCGATCTAGACATGATCGAATGGTTAGAACAATACCTGTCTGCTTCACAACTTACCTTATTAATGGTGACCCACGATCGCTATTTTTTGGAAGTTGTTTGCGACACCATATTAGAACTTGCCGATCAAACCATCTACCGTTATAAAGGTAACTTCTCCTATTATTTGGAGAAGAAAGCCGAACGTGAAGAACAACTGCAGTCTACCATCGAAAAGGCTAAAAATACTTTTCGCAAAGAACTCGACTGGATTCGCAGGCAGCCAAAAGCGCGTGGAACAAAGCAAAAAGCCCGCGTAGATGCGTTTACAGACTTGAAGAAAGTGGCCAGCCAACGCCTCGATGAAGACGAGCTAGAATTGCCGATCAAGATGGAAAGACTCGGAACCAAAATTGTCGAATTCCACAAAGTTTCTAAATCATTTGGCTCTAGGGTCATGCTAGATGACTTCAGTTATCATTTTCAGCGTCAAGAGCGCTTGGGTATTGTTGGTAACAACGGTACAGGTAAAACCACTTTTTTAAAGATGCTTACCGGTGAGGCACTTCCCGACAAAGGAAAAATTGTCATTGGTGAAACCATCGTTTTTGGTTATTATTCTCAGGACCTCATGGAAGTTGACCCAGACATGAAAGTCATCGATGTGGTAAGAGAAGTTGCCGAATTTATTCCTTTGGAGAAAGGCCGTCAGCTATCGGCAGCGCAACTGCTAGAACGCTTTTTGTTCCCCAGAGATATGCACTACCATTTTGTGCACAAACTAAGTGGTGGAGAAAGACGCCGCCTTAAATTATTGAGGGTCCTGATGCTCAATCCGAATTTTTTGATTCTCGATGAGCCCACCAACGACCTCGATATTTTTGCGATGTCAGTTCTTGAAGAATACCTGCGTTTGTTTCAAGGCAGCTTAATTGTTGTTTCTCACGACCGTTACTTCATGGATAAAATGGTTGATCACCTCTTTGTTTTTCAAGGTGAGGGGCGCATTAAAGACATTACAGGAAATTACCACAGCTACCGCAGCAGTTTACAACAGAGCCAACGAGGGCAAAAACAAGCCCCAAAAACAGAAGTTGTTGTCGAACCTTCCTCCACACCAGAGAAGAAAAGAAAAATGTCTTTTAAGGAGAAGCAAGAATTTGAACAGATTGAGCAGGAGTTGCCTAAGTTAGAACTTGAAAAAGATCAACTGTCTGAAGAGTTATCTATGGGTAACTTGAGCAATGAGGAGCTCATGCAGAAAGGAGAGCGCCTGGGTGCAATTGTTGCTCAAATAGACGAACTCACTTTTCGCTGGTTAGAACTTTCAGAATTAGCTTAAGATGTTATTTTCTTTTCCGAATTGACGGTAAGACAAACTAATGGCAAGAAAAGCAAGCATGCACATTAGGCTAAAAACCCCAAAGAAGTAGAACCAAGACAGCGTTCCTGCAATGAGCGCTTTAGTAGCGAGCACCACATTGACTACCGGAATAAATACGGTTTGTATGTTGAGTGCTATGCCCGGGAAAAAACCAACCATGGCGGGCAAGACAACTAAAATATTTAAAGGAGTTATGATGCTCTGCGCTTCTTTGAAACTTTTGGCATAAATGGCAATCGGAATCATGAGGCCCGCAAAGAAAATAACCAATGGTAAGAGCAATGCAAACATCGAAAGAATAAAGTAGGGTGTCAGGATGCTATGAATGACTTCTAGAAGTTCTTGGTTGTCTGCCAGATCTAGAAATTCAATCGAAACAAAAAGACCTAATAAAGCACAAGTTGCAGCAACCATTCCCGAGCAAATAACGACTAGCATTTTACCCATCAGAATTTTCCAGCGAGCAACAGGAACGGTGAGCAGCGTTTCAATGGTGCCGCGTTCTTTTTCACCGGTAAATAAATCGATGGCTGGATACATGCAACCAATGAAACCAAAAGCGATAAATATATAGGGCAAGAAACCACCTGCCAGTTGGCCCACCATTTTTTTATTGCTTGCACAATTGATGGTTTCCACTTCCAATGGCCTAATTTGTTCTGGACTAATGCCGAGTTTTTGCAGTCTTTCGTTTTCTGCATTGGCTTTTAGGCTAGCGCTGTAGAGTTCTGCGCGTTCTGCGCGCCCTACTTCAGAGGCATCTAGAAGCCAAGAAAGCCTTACGGTAGTCTGTTGCTTGCGCAGCAACTTTGCGTGCGCCGGTAGTAGCAAACCCAACTGAATTTCGTCTTTGTTGATGGCCTTGCGTAAAGCTGAACTGTCCTGGAATGCAATGATTTTTTTAGGTCCAACGGCTGCCGGAATTTGCTGTAACTGTTGGGTGTAAAATTGATCAGGATCACCGACTACGCCAATTTTCATGGTTTCTTTGCTCGCACTTTCTTGGTAGGATTTTGAAATTTCTACAAATACATTGAGCGTAATTGGGAAAACCAAAATAGGAATCACGAGCATGGTCATGAGGGTGCGGCGGTCTCGAAGGGTGTCGAGCAGTTCTTTGCGGAAAATGCGAAATATCATGATAAAACTGTTGGCGCTTGAACGATACGAATGAATTCTTCGGTGAGATTAGCCGTTTGCATATTTGAGCGGAAAGCTTGCATGGAGCCGTCATATTTTAGAATTCCTTTATTAACTATAGCGAGGTCGTCGCAGAGGAGGTCGACTTCACTCATGATATGACTCGAAAAAATAACCGTTTTACCCTGGTCTTTGCAATCGCGGATCAGTTTGATGATATTCTCGGCGGTAATGACATCGAGCCCGCTGGTTGGTTCGTCAAAGATAACTACGCTTGGGTTATGGATCATGGTCCGGCAAATGGATACTTTTTGTTTCATGCCGGTACTGAGTTTACCAATACGCTTTTGTAGAAAATCGTGCATATTAAGCAGGTCAAAAAGATATTTTTTCCTTTCTTCCTTTTCTTGGTTTGAGACTTGATAAAGATCGGCGTAGTAATCGATGATCTCTAATGGAGTTAAGCGAGCGTAAAGGCCCGTTGAACCCGTTAGAAAGCCAATGTGTTTGCGCGCTTCTTGTGGATATTTGATGGCGTCAATGCCGTTGATTTCAATTTGCCCGGAAGTAGGGGCGATGAGTGTGGCCAGCATGCGAAGGGTGGTAGTTTTACCGGCGCCATTAGGCCCAAGTAAAGAGAATACGCGCCCTGGCTGACATTCAAAACTGATGTTGCTTACTGCGGTGGCAATGGTGTCTGCGGTGTTGAGTTCTTTTCGTTGCCCGCGACTCAATTGGAATTCCTTTCGGAGCTGAGTGGCTTTGATCATGGGGTTTACTTTAGAGCGCGTTCATTGGCGGCAATGGCTTTGTTTTTGTTGGCGAGTTGCCCGCAGGCTGCGTCGATGTCTTTGCCTCGGCTGCGACGCACATTTACGATGAGGTTCAGTGACTCTAAATACTGAGCAAAAGCCTCTACTTTTTTTGGGTCGGCTTGTTGGTAAATACCGTCGTCTATGGGGTTGTATTCGATGATGTTGATTTTGCAGGGTACGCACTTTGCAAACTGTGCGAGTTCACGGGCGTCGCTGAGTTCATCATTGAAATCTTTGAAAATGATGTATTCGAAGGTTATCCTTGAGCCTGTTTTTTCATGGAAGTGCTGCAACGCGGCAGAGAGTGTCTCGAGGTTGTTACTCTCGTTGATTTCCATGATTTGATTGCGCTTTTGGTCATTGGCGGCGTGTAGCGAAAGCGCTAGATTGAACTTGACGTTTTCGTCGCCGAGTTTGGTGATCATTTTGGCGATGCCTGCAGTAGAAACAGTGATGCGACGCGGAGATATACCGAGGCCATCTGGGCTACAGAGCCGATCAATGGAGAGCAATACGTTTTTGTAATTCAGTAAGGGCTCGCCCATTCCCATGTAGACGATATTGCTCAGGTTTTGGCTGTAGTGTTGTTGAGCTTGTTGTTGCAAATAAACGACTTGATCAACGATTTCGCCTGCGCTGAGGTTGCGCAGTAGTTTGAGGCGTCCGGTGGCACAAAACTGACAGGAGAGGCTGCAGCCTACCTGAGAAGAAATACAGGCGGTCATGCGCGAGCTTGTCGGAATCAGGACACCTTCAATGACTTTGCCGTCGTCTACGGTGAAGGCACTTTTGATGGTGCGGTCTTTGCTGATTTGTTGGTCTTGAAGCGCAATGGCGTCGATGTAGAAATGTTCGCTGAGCCAAGTTCTAAAACCAAGACTCAAGTTGCTCATTTGATCAAAAGAATGGGCATTCTTTTGCCAAAGCCATTCCCAAACTTGTTTGGCTCTAAATGGTTTCTCGCCAAATTCGGTAAAGCTCGTTTGGAGTTCGGCCAAAGAGAGGTTGCGAATATTGGTAAGGGTAGTACTCATGAAGATTAGCGGTTCAGCATGACGGGCATCACGAGCATAAGGATGTCTTCGTGAGCGTTGTCTTGGATGGCTGGTGTGAGCAAACCTGCACGGCTAGGCTCAGACATAGAAAGCTTGATTTCATCGGCGTCCAAATTACTGAGCATTTCGAGCAAGAAGCGCGAGTTGAAACCGATTTCTAGATCATCGCCGTCGTAGTTACAGGTGAGTCTTTCGGTAGCTTCGTTGGCGAAGTCGATGTCTTCGGCAAATAACGAAAGTTCTGAACCTGCAAGTTTGAGGCGAATTTGATGTGTTGTTTTGTTGGAGAAAATGGAGACGCGTTTGATGGATGATAAAAATTGAGCGCGGTCTATGGTGAGCACGTTCGGGTTTTCTTTTGGAATAACGGCTTCGTAGTTCGGGTATTTGCCATCAATTAAGCGACAAACCAGAACTAGGTCAGAGAACGTGAAGACTGCATTGGATTCGTTGTATTCCATCAGGATGTCTTCGTCTCCGCGAAGGTTAGACTTAAGTAGGTTGAGCGGTTTTTTAGGCAAGATAAAAGCAGAGCTTCCGCTCGCCTCGGCATCAGTTCTTTTGTAGCGTACAAGCTTGTGAGCATCTGTGGCTACAAAGGTGATTTCTGAGCCTGCAAATTGGCAATAAACACCGCTCATCACTGGGCGAAGGTCGTCGTTGCCGGTAGCGAAAAGCGTTTTATTGATGGCTTTAGAAAGCACCGCGCCTGAAAGTTTGATAGCACTTTTGTTGGCGAGCTCAGGCACTTTAGGAAATTCTTCGCCATTGAAACCAACCATGCGAGATTTACCGTTGTCGTAGGCGATTTCAATTTGAAAATTAGTGGTGTTTACCTTGAAAGTACAAGGTTGGTCCGGTAAATTTTTAAGCACGTCGAGCAAAAGCTTTGCAGGAATGGCAATTTTCCCATTTTGCTCTGATTGCACCTCTAATTTGGTCATCATAGTGGTTTCTAGATCTGAGATAGAGACCGTAAGTAAGCCATCGGTAATTTCGAAAAGGAAGTTATCGAGAATAGGCAAGGTATTGCTTGTATTTAAAACACCTGATATACTTTGAAGGTGACGCAAAAGGGTAGTGCTCGAGGCAATGAAATTCATGACAAAAAATTTGATGTACAAAGTTAACATTTCGGACGTAAAGACATCCAAAATTCAAGTGGAGATATGAACAATTTCAAAAGAGTTTCAACACCTTTTACTTACCTGAAAACTTGTTGCGCAGAAATACTTTGAGCGCCTCTCGGTGAATAATTTGTTCGGCAAGGTCTAGAAAGAAATCATTACTTGTAATGAGTTGCGAATTTTTCTCAGGGAGGTCAATTAGGTAAAGCAGCTGCGCTAATTTCTCGCCAGACAAGCTTTCGAGCAGTTGTGCTAATTCTTGAATGAAATGATCAGAACTGATCAAAAGACCACATTGCGCTCGGTCTAAATCTTTTTGAAGTTGAGTCAGGGTTTGAGAGCGAAAGTCGGGAGCAAGGAGCGCTTCTTGCCATTTGAGTTTATCTAACAACTTAAGATTTGTTTAGCTTTGTACGAAGTTACGATGAAAAGATCATTTGATATTTGCATTTCTTTGGTAATCCTTGTGCTTTTTTTGCCCATCGGTTTGCTGCTCATGCTTTTAATCTCATTAGAGTCAAAGGGTGGTGTTTTTTATTTTCAAGAACGCGTTGGTCTGAACGGTCAAACATTTCGACTGATTAAATTCAGATCGATGCGCATTGATGCCGATAAAGGAAGCCAAATTACGATTGGCAATCGCGACCCTAGAATTACGAAGTCGGGTTATTTAATCAGGCGTTTAAAGCTCGATGAATTTCCGCAGTTTCTCAATGTGCTTAGAGGCGACATGAGTATTGTCGGCCCAAGACCAGAGGTGCCGTTTTACGTCGCATATTACACTGAAGAACAGCGAAAAATTTTGACCGTTAGGCCCGGCATCACCGACTATGCGAGCATTGAATATTTTCATGAAAACGAATTGTTAGCAAAAGCTACAGACCCTCAAAAAACCTATATTGAAGAAATCATGCCTGCGAAAATTGCGCTAAATCAGCGTTATATTTCAAATCCAGGTTTAGTGCAAGACCTCAACATTATGTGGCTCACCGCTAAGAAAATAATGGGGTTTTAATGTTGATCAAATGCTGCCCAAATGCCTAGTTTGGGCAACGGCGCCACAACCGAAATGCGTTCTTTGGTAGTTGGGTGCTCAAAACTGAGTGTTCGGGCATGCAAGCAGATAGAACCGTCGGGGTTGGAGCGTTTATCTCCGTACTTAAGATCTCCTTTGATGACGCAACCTAAATGTGCCAATTGACACCTAATTTGGTGGTGTCTTCCGGTTTCTAATTGAATTTCGAGTAAAAAATACCGTTCAGAAGCAGCAATTTGTCGGTAATGCAGCAGTGCTTTTTTTGCGCCGGGCGTGCTGTCTTGAACAACATAACTTTTGTTTTGTGTTTCGTTTTTCTTTAGGTATTGAACGAGGTTTCCGCTGGTTTGAGGTGGTTTTTGCCCCACAATTGCCCAGTAGACTTTATTGGTTTCTTTGTCTCTGAATTGTGCATTCAGACGTTCGAGTGCTTTGCTAGTGCGCGCAAAAACCAGAGCGCCGCTCGTTGGGCGATCTAAGCGGTGCACCACGCCTAAAAAAACATTGCCGGGTTTTTGGTATTTTTCTTTTAGGTAGGCTTTGATGAGGTCTGGTAGCGTGGCGTCGCCAGTTTTGTCTCCTTGCGTGAGTTCAGAAGGCAATTTATTGACAACTATGACATGGTTGTCTTCGTAGAGGATGCGTTCGGCAATCATGAATTCAGAAGGGCCTCTTTTTGCTTCTTTTCAATGTATTTATTTCGCAAAGCTGCAATTGTAGTGAGTAATGCAAATACAATAATGAGGAAAATAAGCCAAGTTGGAAATTGACCCAATCCTTCACCTTGCGCATAGCTATGCAAGCCAACAAGCATAAAGTTGACGCCAAAGAACGTAAAGAGAATGGCTGAATAGCCCCAGAAAGCAAGTGCATTAAAAAGAAAGCGACCTTGAAGTCCAGGAATCAGTCTGAAGTGTAGAATGACCGCATAAACCAAAACGGAGACCAAAGCCCATGTTTCTTTTGGATCCCAGCCCCAGTAACGCCCCCAAGATTCATTAGCCCAAACACCCCCAAGAAAAGTTCCGATGGTGAGCATGTAAAGCCCAACAGTCATGGTCATTTCGGCGATGTAAGTGATTTCTTGAATATTGAGTCTGATAAGTGCTGCAGATTTTTCGGTTTGAAAGAGATAGAGTTTTAAATTGATAAGCCCTAGAATACAAGCCAAACCTAGGAACCCATAACTTCCAGTAATGATCGCCACGTGTATCATGAGCCAATAAGATTTAAGAACAGGCACCAAAGGTGTGATTTCCGGATCCATGAGGTTCATTTCTGTTACCCAAAGCATGAGTGCAGCTAAGACAGCTGCCCCGCCTAGCACCACCTGATTTTTGCGCGCAAAAACAAAGCCAGCAATCATGGTTACCCAACCAATAAATACGATCGCTTCATAGCCATTGCTCCAAGGAGCGTGGCCGGAAATGGCCCAACGCAAACCAATGCCAACGCCGTGATAGATGAAGGTAATGAGGGTGCTTCCAATCAAGATGCGTTTTGGCCATATGAGACGGTTGAGCGACTTTTCTGAGCGGAAGAAAATGCCGATAAAAAAGACAACTAATAACAAGAACCCGCTCAATAGGTAGAGCTGATAAGAGCGTTTGAAAATCTGCATTTTGTTGTAGCTGATTTCTAGTTGAACGATGCGCTCACTTGGCGCAACCGCCTTACCTGCTTTGCGCTGAAATTGTTTAAATTGCTTGAGCACATCGGTGGCTTCGCCAAAAGTATGGCGCTGTCCGCCATCGTGCACCGCCGCCAAGTAATTGACAAAAAGCTTTGACGAAAGCGTGTCTTTTTGACCAAGCTCCATGCTGAGCGGAACAAACCAAGTGTTGTTAGGGTCGTTCTTGGCGGGAATAACACGCATGAATTGCCACATAAAAATATTGTTAGCTACTTCATATTTTTCATTGAGTTTAATGAGTTTTTTGTCGAATTCATTGCGCTTTGATTCAAGCTTTTGATGGGCAGCCTGATACTGTGCCATCCATTTGAACTCAGCATTTTTTTTGGAGGAAAGCGACTTAATGCTTTCGTATTCTTTGAGTTTTAGCGGTTCTCTAAGGCTGCGAGGCACTTGAATAAAGGGTTGGTTCACCCAATATGAAGGATACATGTGCAAGCTCAACACAAACTGAACAGCGCTGAGGTCTTTGTATTTGTTGTCGTGGGTGAGTTTTCGCGTGAGTTGGTCGGCAAGGGTATGAAATGGCACAATTCTTCCGTCGTAGTCTTGGACGAGTAAAGTAGCCAATTCGTCGGCGTGTTCTGAACTGATTTCGTGGTGCACGGGCTTGGCCTGGTGCTGATGCTGTGCAAAAAAGTTGCCTGACCACAATAAGAGCATTATTCCGAGACTTGCTTTTTTAAGCCTAATTTTTTTGAGTTGTTCGCCCAGGTAATAAAAGCGACCTGCAGGCGCAAACAAAGAAAGAATCATAGCGAGTGCCATCAAAAGGTAGCCGATGTAAGTAATGTTCGTGCCGAGCGCATCGTGATTGACGCTAAGTACGGTGCCTTCCTCGTTTTCTGGTGTGTTCGGGTTATCCAATTCATAGGAGGATTGAAAAAAACGATAGCCATCGTAGTCAATGACATTGTTCATAAATACGCGGCGGTTTAATTTGACTTTATTTCGTGGGTCGTCGATGGTTAGTTCACTTTCGAAAGACGACGGTGAATTTGAGCCCGGGTATTTATCGAGTCTGAAGTCTCGGCACTGTACATTAAATGGAATATTTTTTTGAATAGAGCCGTATTCTAGCTGATACACAACGCCGTTCATGGCAAAGCGCTCTGGTTTTGGAAACTGACCTTTTCCACCTTCTAAGCGTACCTTTTTGGTGGCTTTCCCATCGTTCAATTCCACAGTTAGGTAGTCTTTACCCGTATTTTTCTTAGCCGCCTTTACCAATACTTTTTTGGCATGTGGAATATGTCTTTTAAATACGACCTGTTGACCACCGACCATGTAGAGTGTCAAGGAAGCAAATTCTGACCACTCATTGAGTGGATAATTTTGAAAGAGGCTATCTGCGGGTGCTTGCCCACTTGCACGAACTTTTTGCATTTCGCTCATGGGTAAGGATTTGAGCGGTATGCTTGGGTAAACCCAGGTTTTGCCATCTTTTTGACTGAGGTAAATTCCGGGAGCTTGGCTAGGAGCGTTCGGACGTGAACTTGAGTAATAAAAAGGGGTTTGCCCAACCATAAAAACATCGTTTTCAACGAGGAAGTTGGAGCGCATACCGTCGGTAACCAGTTCGAGTGCACTTTCTTTGAATTTTTGATTGACTTGAAGGGAATCTACGCGGTCAGATTTGAAGTCGATGTAGCGAATACTGATTTCTTTTTGACCGATATTGGTTTCGTAGTTGAAGTCATTGTTGTTGAATTCACTCAGAAAAGTTTTCCAAGCTTGTAGCGTAGGCGCTGCTTTGCGTGTCAATTCCTGCGCGTTGATCAGGACATAAGGGTCTGCGGTATGAATAAAGTTGCTGCTAGATCCTTCGCGGATGATCATTTGACCTTCGAAGCTGATATAGCGCGTCACGGCGGCTCCGGCTAAAATGACGATAAACGACAAATGGAAGCTCAGCATCGCGATTTTTTCTCGGCTGAACATTTTGTAGCGGAAAATATTGGATACCAAGGCAAGGGTCAGGTATAATAACAATCCTTCGAACCAAGAAGCGTTGTAAATGGTGATTTTTGCAGCTTGAATGCCGTGAATGGATTCAATGAAGGTGGCGGCACCAATTGCAACCAAGAAGGCGATTAGTCCGACGCTCGCCCAGCGCATGGAAAAAAGTGAAGAGAGGAGTTTGTCCATCCGAGGAATTTTTTGACAAAAATAGCCAATGTATGCGCAACATTCGCCGAAAGCCCTTAATCTTGTCATAAAAAAAGTGGTGCGCTCAAAATATATTTTCTCTCTTCTTAGTTTCCTTTGTTTCTTCGGACAAATTTTCGCTCAAGTAAAGCTTGCGCAGCAGTCATTTGAAGTTCCGCATCAAATAAAGGTTGAGGGGGGTGAACTACACCGTTTTGCCCTACCTTTTGAAAACGGACAACGTTTCATAGATGTCTTTATTCCCAATGGTGCATTGGCTCATAAAAAGCTCAAAACACTCTACATGCACGATGGTCAAATGTTATTTGACAGCACGCAAACCTGGAATAAAAAAGAATGGCGTATCGATGAAACTTGTGCCACCACCTTAACCCGTTTTGCGCATGAGTCATTTATAGTAGTCGGTATTCATAATGATCCGCCAAATAGATATGCAGAGTTTTTTCCTCAGGCTGTTGCCGATTTAATGCCCGATTCTTATCGCAAATTACTAATGGAGAAGTTATGGAATGGCCAACTTAAAGCAGACAACTACCTGAACTGGATCGAAAAAAAAGTGGTTCCTTTCATTGAGCAAGAATATAAAGTTGGCAAACGTACTCAAGACCGAATGGTTATGGGCTCAAGTATGGGAGGGCTTATCTCGCTTTATGCACTTTGTGAAAAACCAAAATTATTTGGCGGAGCTGCTTGTTTGTCAATTCATACGCCAATGATCAATTACGGCATGTTCGAAGAAGGGATGGTGGAAGCACTTGTGATACCTTTTAATATTTATCTAGAGAGAAATTTAAAGGCAGATCGACACCATTTTTTATATGTAGACAGAGGCACTGAGACGCTAGACGCGTATTACCAGCCTTATCATGATCGTTTGCTATCGACGCTAGCAAGGGTGGGTTATGACATCAAGAATCCTCGTTTTTTGGATGCGGTAGTACAAGGAACAGGTCATGATGAAGTAGCTTGGGCAGCCAGATGGCAAGTACCATTATTATTTATGCTGACGCGCAACAATTCCCGATAGTTTTCTACATTTGCTCCACTCAATCAAGCATGAAAAAAATCTTATTATTTGGCGCCGGTTTATCGGCCTCTACACTCATCAAATATCTGCTAGACCACAGCGAAGAACAGTCTTGGCACCTAGATGTCGTCGATCAAAATTTAGAGCTCATTAGTGCAAAGTTAGCGGGGCATCCAAACGCCACGCCTCATGCCTTTAATGCGCTAGACCCCGAGCAAAGGCGCCCATACATTGCGCAAGCCGATTTAGTCATTTCAATGCTTCCAGCTGTGCATCATGTCGAGGTCGCTAAGGATTGTATCGAATTGCAAAAGCACCTGATTACGCCATCTTATATTTCTTCAGAAATGCGCGCGCTCGACGCCCAAGCAAAAGCTGCAGGCATTATTATCATGAACGAAATTGGCGTAGATCCAGGAATCGATCACATGAGTGCCATGCGCATATTAGATCAGATTAAAGCGCAGGGCGGCAAGCTCGAGTCGTTTAAATCTTATTGTGGTGGTCTGATTGCTCCGGTTTCTGATAACAATCCATGGCGCTATAAATTTACTTGGAATCCAAGAAATGTAGTGCTCGCTGGTCAGGGGTCAGCAGCTTGTTACCGCGAAATGAACGAGCTCAAATACTTGCCGTATCACCGCTTGTTCCAACGCCTCGACCGCATTCAAATTGAAGGATATGGCGATTTCGATGGCTACGTCAATCGCGATTCTTTAAATTATCTATCAACCTATCACATAGAAGATATCCCCACTATTTTTCGTGGCACTTTGCGTCGTCCGCCATATTGCGAAGCCTGGGATGTCTTTGTCCAACTCGGCATGACCGACGACGCTTATCACATGAAAGGATCAGCTGAGCTCACGCCAAGACAATTCCTCAATGCATTTTTGCCTTTTGAAACAGGGGTGAGCGTAGAGGAGAAATTCTTGAAATTAGTTAAGCAGCGCATAGATTTATATGAGTTATTCGACTTTTTAGGTTTGTTCAGCGACCAAGAACAATTTGGAATTGAAAATGCAAGCCCGGCTGTGCTGTTGCAAAAAATCTTAGTAGAAAAATGGCAGCTGTCACCAGGAGACAAAGACATGATCGTGATGTATCACGAAATTATCTATAGCAAAGCCAATCAGCGCTTTGTGGTTTCGAGTTCGTTGGTTGCCGAAGGTCATAACGAACGCTATACAGCGATGTCCAATACAGTTGGTTTGCCTGTTGCTATTGCCGCCAAACTCATTTTGAACAATACGATTCAAGAAAGGGGCGTTACCTTGCCTGTAATTAAAGAAATTTATATGCCAATATTGTCCGAACTCGAGCAATTTGGCATTACTTTTAACGAACAAGAAAATACACTTTAAAATGGAAAATCAGGAAAACCAAATGAATATCGAATTGTCAGAAGACATCGCATTAGGCGTCTATTCAAATTTGGCGATCATTACCCACTCACCAGCAGAAGTCGTTTGCGATTTTGTGCAAATTATGCCTGGAATGCCCAAAGGTAAAGTGCGTTCACGCGTGCTCATGACACCGCAAAATGCAAAGCGCTTTCTACAAGCATTGGCCGAGAACATTGAAAAATACGAGCAAAATTTTGGCGCAATAGACGAACCTCAATCCGGTTTTCCTCCAATGAATTTCGGAACGCCAAGCACTATGGCCTAGTTTTTTATGTGGACGCTCAGCGTTTGCATCCCCATATATAATTCCGATGTACGCACATTGGTCGCAACGTTGTGCGCACAAATAGATCAGCTCAGCACCTCCCAAATAGACATCTTTCTGATCGACGACGCTTCTGAAGCGCCATTTGTGAGACTCAATCAATCTCAAAACCCTTTGGTACACTACATAGGGTTAAAAGAGAATATCGGACGTTCAAAGATTCGCAATGCTTTTTTACAGCATACGACTGCACAATACCTTTTGTTTATCGATGGAGATAGTAGCATCCGAGACTCTCAATTTTTAGCTAAATACGTTCAGTTTTTAGATGCGCAGGATGTGGATGTATTGGTTGGCGCAAGTGTTTATGACGCGCAACAGCCAGAACCGCGTTTTCGCCTAAGATGGCGCTACTCAACACAAAGAGAAAGTCTGAGCTATGAGCGGCGAATGCAAAGCCGCGAGGCGGGTTTCAAAACCAATAATTTCATCGTTAAACGCAGCATCTTGGAGCACTTTCCTTTTGAAGAACGCCTCACAGGATATGGGCACGAAGACACCCTGTTTGGCCTTCAACTTGTTGCCAATAAAATACCGATTCAGCATTTAGCAAATCCGGTCTGGAATTTAAAGCTCGATACCAACGAAGAATTTTTAGCCAAAACTGAAAGTGCGCTCCGCAATTTATTATGGCTCCAAAAAAATGCTGCTCTTTGTGGCATTCAAGTTTCTAATCGCTTGCTTCAATACCACCAATCCATAGAGAAAAGTCGTTTACTTTATTTATTGGTAAAGCTATTAAATAAGGGGCTCTTTATTTATAAGGCGCTTATGAAATCTGGGAGGGCACCTCTTTTTGTTTTTGATCTTTACAGACTGCTGCGCCTTCAAGAATTAGCCAAAAACGCGCCCAACGACCTCCGCTAACTTTTGTTTGTCTGAGTCCCAGTGCTCAATAATAGCAGCTTTTTTGCAATTTTCTTTTAGGTCAGTTAGACGCTGTGGATTTGACAGCACCACATTCACTTCTTGCGCAATCGCGTCGGGTGTCACTTCATGAATGATTTCACCGCAATCATATTTGCGAATTAATTTTTCTATTTCAACGAGTGGGCTACTCAATATTGGTGTATGCGCTTGGATGTAGTCAAATACTTTATTCGGAAGTGCAAGCGCATAATTTTGACTCAATGGTTTGTCTAGCGCCAGGCCTAAATCAGCAGCAGCGGTATACTGAAGAAGTTCTCGATAGGGTAAGCGGCCAACAAAGCGTACTTTTTCTTGTAGATTTTTTGACGACACTAATTTTTTGACGGATGGTATCACGTCGCCATCACCAACTAAAAATAATACGGCATCATCTATGAACTCCATTGCCAATACAGCTTCCTCGATGCCTCGTTGCACATTTAAGCCACTGCCTTGTATGATCAACATTTTTTGAGTCGGTTTCAAGTCTAATTCTTCTCGAGAAAGCGCAATTAATTGTTCTTGTCTTTGGGGTACATTGCGCACAACTGTAACTGGAATGCGATATATTCGATTGAAAATGTCGGCAATCGAATCGTTGACCGTAATCATTTCTTTTATATGTGGAAGCATCCGTTGCTCCAAGGATTTCCAGATGGCTTGGATGCGAGGGCGCGAAACCAACTCCGGAACCTCAGTAAAAAGTTCATGGCTGTCATATAGAAGAGGTTTTCTTTTAAGGCGACTTACAAGATAGGCGGCAGGAAGCGTGTCGAGGTCATTCGAAAAAATATAATCGCACTGTGAAAGGAGTAATTTCCAAAAAAACCGGATATTGAGTTCCGCATAAAATAGAGCGCCTTTCTCAAAGTTTAGTTTGAGCCTATGTGCTTGATAGGAACGCGCGGGCATTTGCGGACTATTCTTCTTTTGACGCCCGTACAAAAACACCTGAAAACCAAGCTCTTCCAATACCGTGCAAGTGCGGTGTACGCGGTTGTCTGTAGCGAGGTCGCTCGAGACGGTCATGTAAACTCTTTTTTGGCCCATTGAAACAAAAGTAAGGATTTCCCGTAAGTGAAGCCTGCTATCGAAAAGGGCGCTTTGAATAGTTTCTGTAAATTTTTTCAAAAACTCTTTGTGATAAAAAAAAGTTTCGTACATTTGCAATCCCAAAACGCAGGTTTAGGGGCCACGTTCTTTCACAAAATGTGAATAACCAACATTCAAACAATACAAGCCGATGTAGCTCAGTTGGCCAGAGCAGCTGATTTGTAATCAGCTGGTCGGGGGTTCGAATCCCTCCATCGGCTCCATGTTGGGGAGATACTCAAGCG